>OLOY01000110.1_pt1 | contig 76293 bp, 61 predicted proteins | sample 1672771 | NCBI WGS metagenome assembly OLOY01 (sample SAMEA3136722, study PRJEB25190) | human gut metagenome
AATTCAGAGACAGGCAAGTAAATCAGTATTTTGATAATTTATGAGGTCAACAACAGGAAGGTGATGTCGTTTATGACTAAGGAAGAAAATAATCTCTTTCATGCAAATTACAAATATATGTGGAATAAGTTAAGTACTACATATTACCATGTAAAAACAGGAACACCTAAAGCAAGCCATATCCAAGGTGGCGCATATCTGCCTGCTTACTCCATCTGTTCTAAATGTTTCAAAGATGGCTATGAGCCAAGCATCGGCACAGTTGACAGCATTGTACAATTTTACAATCAAAATCTTTCTCCCCAAATCAATACCTATCAATTTTTGCATGAGAAATTAGAAAAAACCGATGAAATCCGCTATCAAACAAAAACTATCAACGATCAACGTTTCATAGGAAAATACTATGGCTACTACCTTTCGACCTCTGGCGAAAATTTGGGTGCGGTATTGCAAATCTATGAAGACAACGATATATTAAAAGCTGTTATGATTACCGGAATAAGAAATAATGAAGAATTATTTGGAAATGAATTAGCTGATATCTTTTCAAATACGCCACCTACCAGCAAACACTTTCAAACCTATTTTGAAACACGAAGTACTGAAAATCAGCGCTGCTCTTTCTATGAGGGAACTGTGGATATTACAACCAGTTCAATTTTAATTTTCCTCACTTCTCCCATAGAACCTATCCGTAAAATGGTAATAACTTTTAATATAGACTGCTTCCCACCTGGATATAACCGTCCTTATCATGGTGGTCTGTCCTTTGTAATGGCAACAAGTGACGGTCCCTTTGACACTCGAGTATTTAAAATGGGATTTATCAATCAAATCACCAAAGCAACGATATCTTTGAATGATGAAGGTATCCGACCTATTGTTAAAATATATCCACACGAAAACTACCAACTGTCTCTCACTTCCAGTGAAGACCGCCAATGGTACGAACTAATAATGAAGCATACACACAACCCGCCAGCTTCCAAAAATGAATTTTTCTAAAAAAAATATAACCCGGCAAACGCACAGTTTCATAGAATTGTTCATAAGACCTATAATCTTATAGAACACAATCTAATCACTCACGTTTTGCCGGGTTTTTGATGGTTTCTTACCAAATTTAACTCGTTCAGCAAACTCTTGGTCTTCCATGCAATATCTGTGACTGTTTTTCTTCTCACTATTACTGATTCATGGAAAGTCCTCACTTTATGTCTCATTCAATTATGTCGTTTACCCATTCTGCCGAAGCAGTCCTACCAAGTGCATCATATAATTCTCTAATCTATCAACCTCTTCCTTTGATCTGCTTTTATCCATATCCATACTGACAACTACACCTTGATCCGCATATGCAATCAATTTTTTTCTACATCGTTGACATTTTACTTCTGAATATGTAAAAAAACTTTTCTGTGTTACTTTTCCGCACACCGGGCATGTTACAAATAATGTTTCTTCGCTCATCACTCAGTCCTCCAGGTAATATGAATCACTCTAACGGATAAGGGAAAGTAAACCGTTGATGAGTCTGGAAAACCATTCCGAAGCACCAAAGCTATGCTGCCTGCCAAATGTAAACAACAATAAAATCCTGCTTTGAAAGATTCCAAACAGATAAATAATTCTGACCACACAAATTATCATATCTGTTGTTATTATAATAACATTCGAACATTTGTTCGTCAATGTTTATTTTTGTCGTTTTAAATGACACTCTTTTATTTTTTTGGTTATTTTTATTCTTTTATATGCTTTTATGGTTGACATCTCAATTCACACCTGTTATCATTGTACCAGTTCAAATAATCACCCAATATAAGGCGCAATAAATGTGATAAATAATAACATTTTGGAGACTAATTATGAAAAAATTATCTATAACAAAAATGTCTGATACTATCATCAGCAAAAGAAAAGAAGCAAAAATGACCCAGGTACAACTTGCAGAAGCTACTGGAATCAACAGAGGCATGATCAGTCGTTTGGAAAGCTGTGATTATACACCTTCTATTGATCAGTTACAGGCCATCGCAGAAGTACTTCATTTTGAAGTAGTTGATTTGTTTGAAGATGACAAGCCTGTTGTACAAAAACCTGTCCTTGATAAAAAATATAATATTGCAGTTGCCGGTACTGGTTACGTAGGATTATCCATAGCAACACTTCTTTCCCAGCACAACCATGTAACTGCAGTCGATATTATCCCGGAAAAAGTAGATCTCATCAATAACCGGAAATCTCCTATCCAGGATGAGTATATTGAAAAATATCTAGCTGAAAAAGTACTTGATTTAACAGCAACACTTGATGGCGAAACAGCCTATAAAAATGCTGATTTTATCGTTATTGCAGCACCAACCAATTATGACAGCAAGAAGAACTTTTTCGATTGTTCTGCAGTAGAATCCGTTATTGAATTAGTGTTAAAAGTAAATCCGGATGCGACCATGATTATTAAATCTACGATTCCAGTTGGATACACGGAATCTGTACGAAAGAAATATAACACGAAAAATATTATCTTCAGTCCTGAATTTCTTCGTGAATCAAAGGCTCTTTACGATAATCTGTATCCATCAAGAATTATTGTATCCTGCGATAAAGATTCCAGAGAAAAAGCTGAAATCTTTGCAAAACTTCTTCAACAGGGAGCTGTCAAAGAAAATATCGACACTTTATTTATGGGATTCACAGAAGCCGAAGCAGTTAAGCTTTTTGCCAATACTTACTTGGCTCTCCGTGTCTCCTACTTCAATGAATTGGATACATATGCCGAATCCAAGGGATTAAATACACAGGAAATCATCAATGGTGTCTGCCTGGATCCACGTATCGGTTCTCATTATAATAATCCAAGTTTTGGGTATGGTGGATATTGTCTGCCAAAGGACACAAAACAGCTCCTGGCAAACTTTAATGATGTACCGCAGAATATGATTTCTGCTATTGTAGAAAGTAATAGAACTAGAAAAGATTATATTGCAGATAAAGTACTTGAAATGGCTGGTGCATATGAAGCTAATAGTTCATGGGATCCAAGCAAGGAAGGCGAAAAGGTTATTGGTGTATATCGTCTGACCATGAAGAGTAACTCCGATAACTTCCGTCAGTCTTCTATCCAGGGTGTCATGAAAAGAATTAAAGCAAAGGGCGCTAAAGTTATTATTTATGAGCCAACTTTAGAGAATGGAGAAACATTCTATGGTTCAGAAGTAATCAATGATCTGAAGAAATTCAAAAAGAAAAGCCAGGCTATCATTGCAAACAGATATGATTCCTGCCTTGATGATGTAAAAGACAAAGTCTATACAAGAGATATTTTCAAAAGAGATTAAATGCAGAACGGAGAAAAATACTATGAATCATATAGATTTAAAGAATAAAACAATATTTGTTACAGGTTCTGCCGGATTTATCGGCAGCAACCTCGTTCTTGAACTTTTAAGAACACAATCACCAATCAATATTATCGGACTTGATAATATGAATGATTACTATGATGTAAATATTAAAGAATGGCGTTTACAGGAAATCGAAAAATGTGTTTCCGAACATTCTGACTCTACCTATGTTTTCTATAAAGATGATCTTGCTAATAAAGCAATTATCGACAAAATCTTTGCCGAGCATAAACCGGATATCGTTGTAAATTTAGGTGCTCAGGCCGGTGTGCGTTACTCTATCACAAATCCAGATGCTTATATCCAGTCCAATATGATTGGCTTTTATAATATTCTGGAAGCCTGCCGTCATTCCTATGACAATGGATACAAAGGAGTAGATCATCTTGTATATGCCTCTTCATCTTCTGTCTATGGTACAAATAAAAAGGTGCCTTACAGTACTGACGATAAAGTAGATAATCCAGTTTCGCTCTATGCAGCCACAAAAAAATCAAATGAACTGATGGCTCATGCATATAGTAAGCTCTATAATATTCCTTCCACCGGACTTCGTTTCTTCACTGTATACGGACCAGCCGGCAGACCAGATATGGCTTACTTCGGATTTACGAATAAACTGCTCAAAGGTGAAACCATTCAAATTTTTAACTATGGTAATTGCAAACGTGATTTCACATATGTTGATGATATCGTAGAAGGTGTGAAACGTGTTATGCAGGGTGCGCCAGAAAAGAAAAATGGCGAAGATGGCCTTCCAATTCCACCTTACGCTGTTTACAACATCGGAAACAGCAATCCTGAGAACTTGTTAGATTTCGTAACTATTCTTCAGGAAGAACTCATTCGCGCAGAAGTGCTTCCTGCAAATTATGACTTTGAAGCTCATAAAAAACTAGTAGCTATGCAACCTGGTGATGTACCGATCACTTATGCTGATACATCTGCACTTGAAAGAGATTATGATTTTAAACCAAACACAAGCCTCAGAATAGGACTCCGTCAGTTCGCTGAATGGTATAAAAAATTTTATAATGTATAATTTTTAAGCTGGAGAGCAACTTCACATCTCTCCAGCTTTCTTCAATTTATACCACTTCAAAGAATGTATCCGGATGTTTCGGATCAAAAATCTCATTACATGTCATTACTGTAACTAAATTCTCTGTTTCGGAAAGATTGATAATATTGTGTGTCCATCCCGGAATCATATAAATTGCCTCAATCTTATCTCCACTCACTTCAAATTCTACTGTTTCACCTGTATTAATATTTCTCTCTTGAATCAATCCATGTCCCTGTACAACAATAAACTGTTCCCATTTAGAATTATGCCAATGCTGTCCTTTTGTAATACCCGGTTTACTAATATTGATAGAGACCTGTCCACAATCTACTGTATGTACCAATTCCGTAAAGCTACCCCTATCATCACAGTTCATTTTCATTGCATACTTAAATTTATCAGCAGGTAAGTATGTCAGATAAAGAGAGAACAGCTTCTTTGCAAATGAACCATCTGGACATTTCGGCATCATCAAGTTAATTGGCTGTTGTTTAAACTGTTCTAATAAATCTACAATCTCCCCTAATGTTGCCTTATGTGTTACTGGTACGCAACAATATCTTCCATCACTTTTCAGAACTGTTTCTACTCCATCAAATTCGCAATGCTGTTCTTTTCCTTCCAGCAAATCAAACATTCCTTCAACCAGATCATCAATGTAAAGAACTTCAAGTTCTGTGCTTCTGTCGTTTACTGTAAATTCTTCGTCATTTGCCACAGCCCAGCAAAATGTCGAGATTGCAGAATTGTATTTCGGGCGACTGTGACCCATCAGGTTCACAAAACGATATACATATACCGGAGCTCCTGTCTCTTTTCCATAGTCAAAGAATAACTCTTCTCCTGCCTTTTTACTTCTTCCGTATTCACTATTTCCAAAACGACCAGCTAAAGTAGCCTGAACAGAAGAGCTTAACATAATTCCCGCTTTATTTTCATGCTTCTTTAATGTATCCAAGAGTTGTGAAGCGAAGTCAAAATTTCCCTTCATAAAATCCTCTGGATTTTCCGGGCGATTTACCCCAGCAAGATTAAATACAAAATCCGCCTTAGCACAATATTCATCCAGTTCTGCTTCTGTACTATTCAGATCATATTCAAAAATCTCATCAATATGAATATCTGGTCTTGTCTTATTTTTTCCATCTCTTATATTTTTTAAATTATTCACAAGCGCAGTTCCTACCATACCTTTTGCACCAGTAACTAATATATTCATAATATTAATACCTCCAACATACAATAACAAAAAAGGACGGACTCGGTGCAGATTTAACATGAGCACCTGCCCGTCTTGTCATTTACAACCCTATTGTTCTTTTCTCCAAACCATCTTATTAACAACGTTTACATATCCTTGAATAATACGAACAACCTTCATGGATACTGTTTCATCTACATAATCTGGACATGGCTTTCCAAGCACGCCTTTCTGTTTCATCTCAATTGCCATATCTGTTGCATTTAAAAGTTCTTTTGTAGTGATACCTGCCAAAATGAAATCACCAGCTTCTAATGCTTCCGGTCTCTCTGTTGATGTACGAATACACACAGCTGCAATTGGATGTCCGATAGAAAGATAAAAAGAACTTTCTTCCGGTAATGTACCTGAATCTGATACAATTGCTAATGCATTCATCTGTAAACAGTTATAATCATTAAATCCTAATGGCTCATTCACCCTAACTCTCGGATCAAGTTTAAATCCACTCTTTTCCAATCTATTCTTGCTTCTTGGATGACAAGAGTAAAGAATTGGCATATCATATTTTTCAGCAAGTGCGTTGATTGCCGTAAATAAACTTGTAAAATTTTTCTCAGTATCAATATTTTCTTCACGATGTGCAGAAAGAAGAATATATTTGTTAGGTTCGAGGCCAAGTCGATTTAATACATCTGAAGATTCTATCTTTTTAAGGTTTCCTCTTAATACTTCTGCCATCGGAGACCCGGTCATATATGTTCTTTCTTTTGGCAAGCCTGTATCAGCAAGATATTTACGTGCAAATTCGCTATAACACAAATTCACATCTGAAATCACATCTACAATACGTCTGTTTGTTTCTTCCGGAAGACACTCATCTTTACATCTATTTCCAGCTTCCATATGGAAAAGCGGAATATGTAATCTCTTTGCGGAGATCGCTGATAAACAAGAATTTGTATCTCCTAAAACAAGATAGCCATCTGGCTGTAATTCACTCAACAACTCATAGCTTCTTCCAAGTATGTTTCCACAAGTTACACCTAAGTTATCTCCAACAACAGGAACAAGTATGTCCGGTCCGAACTCACCAAATGTATTCTTTAACTCAAAATCTTCCCAAAAAACTGTAGATAAGTTACGGTCCCAGTTCTGGTTATAATATACGACACAACAATCAAAATATTCTCTGCATCTCTTAATTACCGCGGCAAGACGAATAATCTCCGGACGCGTTCCACAACCAATCATAACTTTTGTACGCCCATTATTTTTCCAGTTAAAATTATTTTCTATAGATTTCAATATTGTTATCCCTCTCTTTTATATTTTAATTTTCTGAAAGTCTTTCTCTTATATAATCTAATTGCATCATCTTATCAATAATTTCCTGTTTATTTAAAAGTTGTGTATTATTTGAATCAAATTCATGAAGAGTATTTCTTTCTGCATCACCTTCTGTAAAATATTTATCATAATTAAGACCGCGATTATCAGCTGGAACTCTGTAAAAATCACCCATATCAATTGCTTTTTCACATTCTTCATTAGTAAGTAATGTCTCATACATTTTTTCACCATGCCGAATTCCAATCACTTTAATATCTTCTTTTTTCCCTCCAAACATTTCACATACAGCTTCAGCTTGAAGTCCAATTGAACACGCTGGTGCTTTCTGTACAAGAATATCTCCGTTTTCACCATGTTCAAATGCAAACAATACAAGATCAACAGCCTCATCAAGTGACATAATAAATCTTGTCATTTTAGGTTCTGTCACTGTAATTGGACTTCCAGATTTTATCTGATCAATCCATAGCGGAATAACTGATCCTCTACTACACATAACATTTCCATACCGTGTGCAACAAATTTTTGTATTTCTGCTATTTCTAGACTTTGATACTGCAACTCTTTCTTCTAGTGCTTTTGATATTCCCATTGCATTTACTGGATAAGCTGCTTTGTCCGTTGAAAGACAGATAACAGATTTTACACCTTCATTAATAGCTGCTGTAAGGACATTATCTGTTCCAATTACATTTGTTTTCACCGCCTCCATTGGAAAAAACTCACAAGAAGGAACCTGTTTGAGCGCAGCAGCATGAAAAATAAAATCTACTCCACTCATTGCATTTTGTACTGATGCTAATTCTCTTACATCACCAATGTAAAACTTGATTTTTTCTGCTACTTCCGGATATTTAGCTTGATATTCATGACGCATATCATCCTGTTTCTTTTCGTCACGTGAAAAAATGCGAATCTCACCTATATCTGTTTTCAAGAAACGATTCAAAACAGCATTTCCAAAAGATCCTGTACCTCCAGTAATCATTAACGTTTTTCCATTAAATAAAGACATTTTTCTCCTCCTAATCATTATACATTTCTTTTTTCTTTGATAAACAATACACAATATTCAAATGACCTATTTTTAAAAAGAATTGACAATATCACATACACTATTACGCCAATCACAATATCACAAAATAACAGTAAATAATTGGGCAAATTAATATAATTAATCCCTCTTAACAAAAACATCATTATTAGACATTGAAGAATAGTTATACCCATATTTTTAGTTAATCTAATATTATTCAAAGGTATGTAACGTCTTAAAGCAAAGTAATAAATAAAAGAGGTCAAAAACATTGCTACACACGACAAAATTGCAATTGCAAATGTCGATATAAATACTCCAATAATAATAGCTACAATAAAAATAAAACTTCTTAATATTTCAAGCTTCAATACATCGTCACTCTTTCCTAAAGCATACAAACTTTGTCTAAGAATTCCATATGCCGGAAAAGCTAATTGATAAATGCAAAACACTACTAAATATGGAATTGCATTTTCCCATTTGTCAGTTAATAACAATAATACAAATGGTTTTGCTATTGATGCAAATCCGAAGAATATTGGTGCAATTAAAAATGTTGACACTTCCAATGATGTTGTTATGGCTTCCGTCAATTGTTGTATTCTATTCTGCATTTTTGAGAAAACAGGTAGTAATACGCTTCCAATCGCATCATATATACTACGCATTGCAGTAGCTGGATATGTTTGTCCTCTATCATAGTATGCCAAGTCAGATGCACTGTATTTTTTTCCAATTATTAGAGTTCTTAAATTTTCCACACCTATTGAAATAATTTCAGCTATCAAAATCTTCGATCCAAAAGAAAACAACTCATTAAAAGATCCTTTTGAAAAATAAAATTGAGGTTTCCACTCACATACAAACAAAGTAGAAATACATGTAACAATCTGTTGAACGAGAGTCTGTATTACTAATGCCCATGCACCAAACCCCAACATCGCCACAACTATTCCCATAATTCCTGAAATAGCAGAAGCTAATACACTTCTATAAAATATCTGCTTGAATTTCATTTTTCTTACAAGCTCAGCATTTTGCACGCTGTAAAGTGCACCAAATATTAACGAAAGCGACAAAACTCTCATAAAAACAGCTAAGTTATCAATAGAGTAAAAGTGTTCTAATCTTCCGGCAATACCCCAAAGAAAAACTATACATATTATAGCTATCAACTCACTCACTACAAAAGCCGTGCTATAATCTTCATTTCGTATTGATTCTTTTCTTATAAGTGAGGAAGCAAAACCTTTTTGGATAAAAACATTCGCAATATTTATAAAGACTAATAAAATTGATATTACTCCAAACTCATCTGGTACAAGGATTCTCGCAAGAACAATTTGAACGACTAATGTAATAATTTGTGCAGCACCTCGTTCAAGAAGTTTCCAAAAAAAGGAGCGTGCAACACTAATTTTTTTCTGACCCATATATGTCTCCTATCTTTTTGTTAGCCTGTATGTCATGCTTTTTACACCACCTAATGAACTTTTATATTTTTCATCACCACGGCACAAATCAAATATATATTCTTGATTACAAGGTAAAGATTTTAAATACTCATTAATCAATATCATTCCTGGACTATATCTTCCATAATCGGTATCTATTGCCAATCTTGGAATACAAATTCCACCATTGTACGAAAATCCTATCAAAAAAGCTGCTATACCTGAATCTATTGTAAGAATCGCGACAATTGGATTACTTAATTTTTTTAAACCTACATAGATAATATCTCTTTTTAAAACTTTTCTTTGCGTTCTTTCATCTATGATTTCTCCATCATTCCAATCTGCTTTTCTTTTATGATATATTCGATTAAGCAAATTTAATTTTTCTTTTCCAAGTGATTGAAATGAATCATAAACTTCAAATTCATAATTCATTCCATCTGATTTAATTCGATTATAGGCAGTTCTTATATTTTGACGAGTACTTTTGGATAATGATGCAAAATATGTTTCATATTCCTTAAACATAATTGCATAATTATTAAATGTTCCACAAGTTTTCATTACCTCAGAAAGCGGACTGTTCTCTCTAACAAAAATATAATCGAATTTATATCCAGAATATTTTTTTTCAATATAATTATAAAGTAATTTTGCATAATTAGGTTCTCGATAAATATAATCCAAATATCCAGCATTTGTTCCATGTCCCAGCAATCTAATTGTTTTTTCGGGAAATTTATCAATAGCCAAAGGGGCAATACATTTTGCCTCACCATTTTCATATGCAACAATAAAACGGCATTTTGTATTTTTTTTCTTTATATTAGATATAGATGTAATTCTATATTTATAATACAAAACATTAAATTCATACGATTGATAAATATTATTTGAAGATTCATCCACTAATTCTTTCCATATTTTTCTTAATGAATAAATACATGAAAATTCCTTAAATTCCATTTTTTTCTCCTGTACTACTCATAAAATCCTTATACACTTCAGTTAACGTTGCGCCTTTATGAGTTTTGCTTACTTCTTTAAATAATTTTTCAAGATTGCTATAAAGCAACTCTATTTCTATTTCATTTTTAAAGTAAGGACTCCCGCCCGGCATTAATTCCGAAGAATGCATCATAAACTCACTAACATACGATGTGTTGTTCTCAATTAAAGTTAGAATTTCTTTATTATCAAACATTGCCGGTCTTATCCAAACATTTCTTCCTAAAATAAATTTTACTACCTCTTTTAACGAATTTTTTTTAATATATCTAATCTTATTTATAGTTGCTGGAACTTCCAAAATGCCACTATGGGAATGAATATGAGGCTTTCCTTCAACTTTAGAATAATCTGCTCCTCCTATATTAGCTCCTATAACAGCACTCCAATTAATTCCTGGAGTATATGAACAATCAATCTTATACCCATACTTCTTTAAAATATCAAAGTATTCATCATTCATTGCCCACCGTCCCGCTCTATGAGAAATAATTTCACAATCAAATTTTGATTTCAATAATTTATCTAATTCAAATATTTTGGCTTCCATTACCTCTTTGGGATATTCAATTAAATACGGTCTTGCTCCATTTATTATATCAAGCTCTGCCATAGGTGGTGTATCCCAAGCATGTAAATGCATTCCAATCTCGCAAGTTCCACACTGCTGACACTTTGATAAATATTCAACTAGGAAATCATCATTTGCCATAGAATAATCTACTAAATATACAGGTTTAAACCCGTACTTCTCACATAATTCCTGAAATCTAGGAATAAATAATGCATTTTTTGTACTCTGCGAATTATTCACATTCCATTGATTATCACTTTCTGTATCAATTGTAATAACAAACATTTTTTTCATATAACTTACCTCTATAGAATCCAATGATAAATAAATCCACCATCAACCGATGATCTGGTAAACCTAAATAATAAATATAAAATAACTACTACTTGTACACAAATATGAAATATTGCTTTCTGCTTCATTTTACTTTGAAAATACAATTTCATTTCTCCCCATACTGTCAATCTTGGCATAATATAATAGTTTGGTATTCTATATGCACCTGTAACAAATATTACAGGATACGTAATCAGAAACGCTAATGAAACCAAAAAAATATTTTTAAATTTCGGTGAATATTCATCTGAAGCCATAAAATATTTATACAAATAAAATGCAAAAATTGCAAACAAGACAAAAAACAAACTTCCCAACAGTGATTGATCTTCCAATTTTTCTGTATAATAACTATATTTTGTTGCTGCAAAAAGTCCTCTTAATAGATATGTGCTTGTCATCGCAAGTCCTAAAGTAATACACAATGATACAATCCATAACCATTTCCTCTTTCTAAGTTCCTCTGACTTAAAAAACACAGTCATAATAATTATATATACATTAAAAATCATTGTGTAATGGAATCCACAAGCAACCAATGTAAAAATAAGAGCCTGAATATTTTTTCCGTTAGCAAGTTTTTTATATGAAATTAGTAAAAATACTGTGGCTAAAGCAGCTCTCATCCCAGACATGTTACTTACAAAATAAAAGATAAAAATTTGTAAAAACGTATAGTCTGATTCATGATCAAAAAATTCTTTTATATAACTAATATAGGCATACGATACCAATATTGAATTGACACAAAATAAGAAAGTATAATTATTGCAAATCTTATGAATTAATTTTAAATATATTTGAAAAAATGGCTCCATCTGATTGAAACTCAATATTTTTGAAAATTGGAAACTAAAGGCTTCTGCATTATCAAAATATCCTATATACACGTATGTGTCACTTCCTACATCCACCGTTCTAAGTGTTCCCAATAATACCAGTATCAGAAAAGCCATTGCGTAATATAAGTTAGAATTCTTGATATAATGTAATGAATTTGCTTGATTTATATTTTCGATTTTCTTCCATTTTGCTCCACGCTTACAACATTTGCATACAACAACAGAAACAACCATATAAAGGACAAACGTCCTCCAGCTCCAAAATTCTGTTATAGGAAAAAGTGAATACATTTTATCTCCTCCTGCATAATTTCACAACTAGCATTTTCAAAAAAGATATATAATAATTAAATACTGGTTTTAAATCATCTTTTATCATAAAAATTTTATTTGCTTTTCTATATTGATTTATCCATTCTTTTAATGGAAGTTCTCTTTTCAATGCATTAAGCAAATCCGTTTGTTCACACATAAAAAACATCTGTTTATCAGAATATTTTATACTTTCGAATTTTCCATTTGCCCTACTCATCATCCAATTATATGGCAAATTACATCCTACCTGTGTTAATGCATAACTTGGTGCACCATTTCTATAATTACACTCTATAAAATAACAAGTTCCATTTACATATTTAAATTCCATGTCAAATAATCCATCAAATCGTGTTTCTTTTATAAAAGAAATAACACTATCCAAATTTAATCCTTCATGCATATGTACAATTTCGGCAAATGATGTGCTACCTTTTCCCATTGGATATTCACGTATCTTTTTTATAATACCATCTATAAATACCTTTTCCTTACAACTGTATCCTAATACCTCAACCATATGTTCATCTTTTCCGGTTAAATATTCTTCAATAAGAACTTGTTGATATCCCTTTTTTTCAAATTCTCCAACAACAACTATTAATTCCTCTAAGGAATCTACTATCGTGATATCTCCCTTTATCCCTTCCTGACTTATTACAGGTTTAATAATTGCTGGAAATATTTCCCAGATAAAAGGACTACCAATTTGCAAAAGTAATGATGGCGCTGTTTTCATTCCATGTTTTTCAGCAAGCTGCTTACTATTCATCTTATTTTGAAAATAGTTCATTTTACCTTTCATATTTGGACAAATAACATTAGTATTAAATTTATCATAATTTTGGTCAATTAATTCTGCAGAGAAATCACTCAATGGATATATGTAACATTCCGAATTGTTTTTTGAATATTTTCCTATCATATCTATTATACTTTTGGCATCATGAGAAACGAATTGTACCTCTGTCACATATTTGCTTTTATCTGTGTAGGTTTTTCCCTTCGCTGTAGTTAATAGTAGATATACTGGGATTTTTTTTTGTCCTAAACTTCTTATTACTCCAAGGGCATTATAATGATCTTCTGTTATTACAATCGCTATTTTACGCATTGATTATTTCCTCAATAGTTTCTTTCCAATATTTTCCATATGCCTCATTATCAAACTTACGAACATATTTTAATCCTTTACTAATTAAAAAATTGTTGTCTAACGATAGAATATGCATAATTGCATCTCCCATTATTCTCTCTAGTTCTAATATATTAGTGTTGCAATCAATATCATCCATATTAAAGGGCGGCATCAAGAATCCATATTCACATGTTTCAACTTCTTTTGCTTTTATTTTAAAATCTGTTTTTGGAGCCAAAATTTCTCTTGCACCATAGTCGCAATCTGTGCTTAAAACAGGAACACCGCATGCCATTGCTTCTATAATAGAATGTCCAAAACCCTCAAATACTGATGAAAATATAAATAAATCACTATGTGAAATTATCGAATATGGCGGATTTGCAAAACCAGGTAAAACGACACGATTAGATAATCCTAATTTTTCAATTAACTTTTCATATTTATCTCGATATTGTCCATCTCCCAAAATAACTAATTTATAATTTGGAATTTTATCAGCAATGGTAGAAAATGCTTTTATTAAATGCCAGTGACCTTTTGCAAGCCTAAAAGACCCCATGCTACATATGTATTTTTCTGGGAGCACCGATTCTAATCTTTTAAATTCTTTTTCCTTTTTGCAATCAGTTATAATAGAGTCTATATCACAAGAATTATATATTGTTTTTGAATTTTCTTTTCTAACATTGAAATTATTTATTAAATCTTTTCTTACTCCTTCTGACACTGTTACTATATAATCAGCCTTATTTAAAATCAAATATCTAAACCACTTTTTTATTCCTTTTGGATACACAAATGACATGTTGCTTACAACATCGACAATGATTTTTTCTCCTTTTATACGACTCAAAACATTCACATAGTCTGTCTGTGGCAGAAATGAAATTGCGCAATCACAGTTAATTCTTTTTTTTATTTTCTTTACCTCAACAATTCTTCCAATAGCATTCAATATATGTGTAAAAAGGCCACCTTTTCCACCAACTCTATTGATATTTATTCTATTTCCAGAATAATCATATTCTATTTCCGTTTTTGTAAAAGTAACAATTGTTACTTTATCAGTTTTAGACAATTCAAGTGAAAGATTTGCTGCTAGTTTTTCAGCTCCTCCACCAGTCAAAGATTGCGTAATAATTAATATATTTTTCATTTTTTCACATCCTCTGTCCTCTAACTATTCTCTAACATTTTTTTATGTTGTTTCAATTCTTCTTCACTAAATCGCATTTTTATTACTTTTGCCGGTATTCCACCAACAACAGAATATTCTGGCACATCACTTGTAACAATCGCTCCTGCTGCAACAATAGCTCCTTTTCCAATTCTTACTCCCTTAAGTATCGTAGCTCCTGTTCCAATCCAATTATCACCTTCAAAGACTATATCTTGATCATTTTCTGGTAATTTTTCATCATTTCCAATTGAAGTCATATACCTTCCTATGATATCTGTTCTATGGCTACCTGTTATTACAGTTACATGTGGTCCAAACATTACATGGTCATGAATTATTACACTTGCACGTGTACACATAAACAATGCATTATTATTTATACTAATGTCATTTCCCATAATAATATTTTCTATACCATATGCTTCAAATCCTTTTCCTATTTTCACGCAATGACCGCATTGTTTAAATGCCCTTTTCTTGATTGGTGAAATAATCAATTTATTTAATACTTTATCTAACAAACAACAAAATCTATACATATTATATTCTCATCCTCATTCGCATAATATATTTTCTCGTTTTTGATAAAATTTAACTCCATCAGGAATACTTTTTGTCACAACTGAACCCGCAGCAATAACTGCATTTTTTCCTATTGTTACTCCTTTTAATATAACAACATTTGCACCAATCCAAGCACCCTCTTTTATACTGATACTACTCGAAATAAAACCACCTTTTCCATCATGATCATGATCATAAATCACCGTTCCTGGACCAATTGTTACTGAATCTTCAATTAAAATTGAACTGTGTGAAACTATCATACAGTTTCTATTTATAAAACAATTATTTCCAATCTTTATCGTTCCATTTCTAGCCGTTATTTCTGTATTAGGGCGTACTTCAACTTTATTTCCAAACTCTATTTTGCCACTTTCAAATGTCCTTAAAGAAACTCTAGGGCTAATCAATGATTGGATCTGATATGAAAAATTAACTCTACAAATTTTTCTTCCAATCTGTCCAAAATTTGAAAATAAAACTCGCATCAATAATCCAATTTTTTTCATATAACCCCTCATTTCACTAATTTTTCATACGCATCTACATACATATTTGTAACAACCGAATCAGAATACGCTGTTTTTATTTTATTATAATTCCAATTTCCCATTTTTCTTCTTGTTTCTGAACTTTCAATCTTCTTTATGGCTTCAACTACATCTTTTACATCATAATTCTTTAAAACAATTCCACCTTTGTTTTCAATCATATCAGCATTTGCTGCCCAATCTGAAACCACACATGGAAGTGAATGAGACATAGCTTCTGCTAAAGCATTTGAAAATCCCTCTCCAGTATAACGGGACAGAAATAAAAATGCATCTGTTGTATCTAATTCATGTTGAACAAATTCTTTTGATTTTTCTCCTAACAAAATAACATTATCAGGAAATTCTGATGTGTCCATATCCACATTTCCCACAAGACGAAAGGATTTATCTGGAAAACACTTCGCTACTGATGCTATTAAATCACATCCTTTTTCTTCAATTACTCCTCCTACATATGTAAGGTTTTCAAGATTTTTATTGTAATTATTTTTTTCTTTAATTGCATTTGTCTCTATAAAGTTTGGAATTAATTCATATTTTTTATTTGGATTTACTTTCTGTAAAAATTCTACCGAAGCACTATTTAATACAAAAACACAATCACTAACGTCTATTAATTTTTTGAATACCTTCAATGATATTTTAGATTTGACCATATTGGGCAGTGTACATCTAAAATGTACGATAAATTTTCTCTTATGCAATTTTGTAATAATTGCGGAAACAATTTCTCGCATCATTGAAGTTGTTCCAGCCGGAATACACGCCTGAACAACCAGTGCATCTTTATCTTTTAATGCTTTTCTCAAATCACTCCAAATACGAATACATCTTTTTGTTTCATCTATATAGTTTCTCTTTGTAGCATTATAAGCATCTCGTTTTCCGGTTACCTTTTCATCTACCACAACTACCTTCCATCCATTTTTTAGTGTGGTTTCCATCATTCTTTTTGTCCAACCTGCAATTCCACCATGTGGTGGAGGTGTAGGCGCTAATAATATAACTTTCATAACCACTCTCCTTACAGTTTGCTTTCTAGCTTATCCATAAAAAGTTTTTCTTCAAAATTCTCTTCGTAATATCTTCTGGCATTCCGTCCCATTTCTATCTTATTATCTGCTTTAATAAATTTTTTTATATTCTCTGCTAATTCTTCTGCATTCTCTGATTTTCCACAAAATCCACACTTTGCATCTTCAATCACAAATCTAGCCTCTCCATCAATTGCTCCTATTATTGGCTTTCCTACTGCCATATAAGACTGGACTTTTCCAGGTAAAGTAAGTGATAAAATCGGATCAGCAGCTAATGTAACTAACATTGCATCTGCCTTCGCATAAAATTCTGGCATTTCCTCTATAGGCCTTCTTCCATAAAACACCACATTTTTCATCTTTTTTCCAATCTCCTGAAGTCTTTCCAAATCAGATCCACTTCCAACGATATGAAAAATAACTGGATACTCCTTTAATATTTCTGCTGTTTTGATTACTGTTTCAACAGATTGAATAGAACCAATATTTCCAGCAAACATAAAATTAAACTTTCCATCTTCCTTTCTCGCTGGTATTTCTTCAAAAATTCCTTCTGCATATTGTGGAAGATATTCTATCTTTTCATCTGGGATTCCGAATTGTTCTTCAAGATATCCCGAAAACATTCGACTTGTAATAAGAATTTTATCCATCTGCCTATAAATCTTTTTGCTTACATAATGAAAATATTTATAAACTATAGATTTTCTTGTAATACCACCTGCAATTAAGCTCTCCGGCCAAAGATCTAAGCAATACATTACAACCGGAATCTTATATTTCTTTTTGTATGCAATAGCAGCAATTGCCATCATAACTGGAGATAACTGATTACAGAAAACAATATCAAATGATTTACCATCCGATGCCACACATTCTTTCGATATTACATGTTTAGTTGATGATACTACATAACTATAATAGTTCATCAATCTCTTAATGGAACCTTTGTGACGAGGCACCGTATAACACCGATGCACTTTTACGCCATTAATTACTTCATCAATATGCTTATTTTTTCCATATCCTTCATAAAGAATTCCTTCTGGATAATTAGGATATCCAGTAACTACTTGAACTTCATGACCTCTCCGTACCATTTCTTCGCATATATCTGAAATTCGAAATGGTTCAGGCTTATAATATTGACAAATTACTAGTATCTTTTTTTTTTCAAAAGACTGTTCATTTTTTTTTAACTCTCCAGTCCCACCTTCTACTACACTGTTATCTCCCCCAAGAACACCAATGCTCTTGAAAAATACTTTTGCATCCATTCTTAATCCCATATTTTCGCAATATTCACCATCCAGTTTCGCTTTATCCGAAATTTCCAACTCATCACGGCCATTAATTTGTGCCCATCCTGTTAACCCTGGTCTTATATCATTTGCATTATATCTGTCTCGTTCCGCAGTTAAAACATCCTGATTCCATAATCCTGGACGTGGTCCTATTATAGACATATTACCAATGAAGATATCCCATATCTGTGGAAGCTCATCTAAACTATGTGCACGAAGGAATTTACCAACCTTAGTAATATACTGCTCTGGATTGTCCAACATGTGCGTAGGTACATCGTGTGGTGTGCTCATTTTCATGCTTCTAAATTTATGTAATTTGAAATATTGTTTATTTTTTCCTATTCGTTTCTGTGTAAATAAAACAGGACCTGGATCTTCCATTTTTATTGCCAATGCGATTATACCCATAATTGGACTCAGCACTACAAGGCCACAAAATGATAAAACTAAATCAATCAAACGTTTAGTATATTTTTCATAAAATGAAGGATAATAATTCGAAATGCCAATTTCTTTTAAATGACCTCTTACTCCATCAGCATTTTCTTGATCATTTTCATCTTCTATAAAAATCACCTTTTTCCCTTCAAGAGGATTTTTCTGTTCTTTTTCATTATCATAGATTGAAAGTGATTTATTTTTTTTTGCAATAATATTCAGACCCACAAAAGAAACTCCAACTGCTATAATTATTCCTTCTACTACTTTTTTTACATCTATAGTCATATTTTTATTGCCTCACTTCTGTTGCTTTACTATTGCAGACTCATATCCCAAAACCACTTTACCTGCCTCAAGTTTTTCATATGACACGACCTCTGCTCCTGCTTTAACAATAGCTCCCGAATTAATATGGCAAAATTTACCAATCACTACGTCATGATCTACTATCGCCCCAACACTTATAATACTTCCCTCTCCAATTACAGAGTTAGCATTCACTATTGCTTTTGGTTCAATAATAGTACCGTTTTCTATTTTGCAACTTTTACTAATATAAGCTGTAGGATGAACTAAAATTGGAATATTAAATCCTAACTTTTTTATTTTTGTCAAAAGTTTTTCTCGTTTTTTGTTGTCTCCTATCCCTACAAAAACCTCCGAATACTTCAACTTGAATTTTTCTAAATCATCAATTTTTCCAATTGCTCGATTACTATTATCATCAAGAAATGCTGTCTCGACATATCCACAATCTTCTGCTACTTCTGCTACAACTTGTCCATGTCCACCAGCACCAATAATTAAAAGTTTTCTGTCCATATCTAATTCCTATTCTATATAAATATTATCCTTTAAACTATAACGAACTTTTATGATGGATGATATGTGCTTACCACTTTTTGCACTCGTTCTTTCATATCATCCTTATTCTTATATGCTGCTTCCAGAAGACCATCCAGTTGCTCCAAAAACTCTTCAATATCAAACGGAATTGGGCAACCAATATGAATTAAGTCATTTTTCGTTTTCTTCAGCCCCTCTTCAGCCATTAATTTTTCCTCGTATAACTTCTCACCTGGCCTCAGACCGGTGTATTCTATCTTAATGTCAATATCCGGTTTTAGTCCTGACAACTTGATCAGGTTTCTCGCCAGTGTATCGATCTTGACCGGGCTTCCCATGTCCAGAACAAAAATCTCTCCCCCCTTTGCATAAGTGCCGGCCTGTAATACCAGGCTGACTGCTTCCGGAATCGTCATAAAGTAGCGGATGATATCCGGATGCGTAACCGTCACCGGTCCGCCTGCTGCAATCTGTTTTTTAAACAGTGGGATGACAGAACCATTACTTCCAAGTACATTTCCAAACCGAACTGCCACAAATTCTGTCTTGATATCTTCCGAAAAGACATGTTTTTTCACCATAGCTCCGTCTTCATCATCTGCATGTGCATAGAGAATCGGCAGTCTTTCCGGTGTCTTCTCTTTGATCATACGATCAAAGGACTGTACGATCATCTCACAGAGACGCTTGCTGGCGCCCATGATATTCGTCGGATTCACCGCTTTATCCGTACTGATCAGAACAAATCTCTGACAGCCGTTCATCATCGCCGCATAAGCTGTCTTGTAAGTACCGATCGCATTATTCTTGATAGACTCACATGGACTGTCCTCCATCAGCGGAACATGCTTATGTGCTGCCGCATGATAGACGATGTCCGGACGATAGGTCTCAAATACCGCATTGATCCTTCTTGAGTCACGGATAGACCCGATCAATACAACTAGATCCAGTTCAGGATACTTTTTCTTTAACTCTTGCTGTATATCATATGCATTGTTCTCATAAATATCAAAGATGATCAACTGTTTCGGATGGTACTCTGCAATCAGACGGCAAAGACCCGAACCGATACTTCCGCCTCCACCTGTTACCATGACCTTTTTGCCTTGGATAAAGGCATTGATCTCCTGCATATTGACTTTGATAGGATCACGTCCCAGAAGATCCTCCACTGCTACGTCTTTCAGCGCACTGACACGCACCTCACCGGTCAGGAACTGATAGATACCCGGCAGGTTCTTCAGCTCACACCCGGTCTCTTTACAGATGTTCAGGATATCCCGCTTCTCCTGCGCTGTCGCACTCGGAATTGCCACAACGATCTTCTCGATCTTGAATTGTTCGACACAGGAGAGAATATCATCTCTTCCCCCGACCACCGGAACTCCTTCGATATATCTGCCCCATTTATTCGGGTTATCATCAATAATACAACATACGATATCCTCCAGCTCTTTGGCTGTCTTGATATCACGCAGGATCATCTGACCTGCCTTGCCCGCACCGATCAGAAGTACCTTCTTCGCCTTCGCGATCTCCTCTGCCTTTCTCTGCCGGCTTCTCTCAAGCAGTACAAACCGGTAAGAAAAACGCACTCCCAGCGTCAGCACAAACTGAATCATAATTCCGAATACATAATAAGAAAGTGGCATCTTCCCGAAAAATACATTCATTCCCACACAGTGGATCACAAATGTAATTCCGGTTGCCACAACCGTCCTAAGCAACTCGCTGTAGCTTGCAAATCTCCAGATGCTATTATAGAGACGCATCTTCCTGAACACAAAGATTGAAATCACAGCGTAAATTAAAATAAACTTAAAATAGAAATTCAAATACTCTTTCGGTATCATCGTATAACGGCAATCAAACCGGAACCATAATGCCATAAAAAAAGCAAGTATCATAGCAATAGCGTCATAAACTGTCAACCCTATTGATACAACTTGCCAGTGTTCCATCCTGTTTTTAAAAGCATGTACTCTCTTCTTCCCCTTCATCTTTTTTCATCCTCTTCCCTAAATATTTCTCCTATTTATCCTACTACAGATCCGGACATTTTTCAACAAAATTGTTGATTGCTCCCTATTTTGTGCAGATTTTGAAGATTTATGTCATTTTATTTTACCCCCCCCCACACATTTTTGTCAATATCCGCGCCTGGTGAGTTCCTATGCTGATAAGTTCTTACAGAACAACGCAAAAGACTGAAGGGTATGCCGCCCCCTCAGTCTTAATTCTAATCACTCTATCTCCATGCGCTTCGGGCACTTTCCAGATCACGAAGTCCCTTTTCCACCTCTTCTCTGCAAGCAGCCATCTCATCTGCCTGCTCCATATTCTCTTCCTTCAGCTGTCTCAAAAGATCCTGCAAATTCATTTCATGTGTTTTTCCACATTCTATAAAATATTCCTTTACCTCATGTACCTGATACAGGTTTTTCAAGCTTCGGCTATGGAGCTCGAGTTTATCACAAAGTGCTTTTGCTTCCTGAAAAACCCGTTCCAAATCTTCATACTTCTTTTTCAGCTCGTCATGAATTGACATATATTTAAGGATATCTGCTGATCCCGCCATTCTGTTCAACACAGACAATGCTGTTTCATATGCTGCTTTCATTGCCGCAATCTCCGGCTGTGTCAGATCAAGCCCTTCGATCGTTTCCACTTTTGGAAGAAGATCCATCACGATTTGAAATGGATTTTCATCTAATTTTTCCAGAAGCGTCGCATCAACACTTTCCAGTGCTTTCGCAAGCGCTGTCAACTCAGGCTCCAGAATTCCATATGCATATTCTGCCTGTTTTTTAATCATGTCCTCCAACATCAGTACGGCATCATCCATTTGCTCCTTCAAACTGTCATCCCGCAGCCCAAGCGTTCCTTTATGAATGGTCTTTGCCGCTTCAAGTAAAGTATCCTGCATAGTGGATTTCTCTTCTTGTACCATTTCCATTACTTTTTCCATGATTTCCGGAGTGCAGTTCGAGCTTTCATATATTTTCTCTGCCTCCGTCAGCCTTGTGATTAAATTTTTCATCTCAGGAATACATCTTAGATAGCTGTTCTCAATATCATTGTCAAATTTCTGAATTGACCTTCTTAATTGTTCCATGCTGTTTTTTAGTTCCGGCAGATATTCCATATCAAACTTAATCACTGCATTGTTTAATTTTTTCCGCTGTAACTGCAGTTCTTTTCCCGGATCTTTTACACTTCTCACTTTGACATTCACTTCTCTCTGGGCTTCTTCAAACAATGCTACAAGCTCCGCTGTAATATTCCCCACCTCTGACCATGAATTTACTGTACTTTGCATTCTCATTTTAAACTGCAGCAACAACGTGGAATTATCTACGTCTTTTAGCTGCTCAATGGAATTTTCAACATACGCCTCCACAGACTTCCATACCGTTTCAAGATTTTTAACGCCTGCTGCCGCCTCATTGATCACAACACTGGCATCTGCCATATTTCCTCTGACAGCTACTACTTTTCTAATAAATATTGGTTTTCTAAAACAAAAACCGAAGTAGCTATCAGAACACTCAGTCTGATCTCTACTCCGGTAATTCCTGTCTCATCAGACAGCCTCTTTTCAGAACACTTAAGATCTGTTGCTTTCGTAGATTCTTCTACTTCACAATATCTCCTAATTCTAAATATTAAAATCTTTTTCTGTCAGAATAATTCTGTCTGCATCATCTGTATTCTTTCCAAGAACTCGCTTCACAAGCTTCTTGGCGGATACCTTTTGTGAATGCGACATCGCCTCATCCATAATGTCTTTTACTTCCGCAACTGTCACTGCGTGATCTTCTCTCTGCATCGCATCGATCCGGCTGTACAGCGCCAGGATTCCCATCTCATCGATACGATATCCATTCTCCTGTGCGTAAGTCTGACCAAATGTAACCAGCTCATCATTTACAAAGATCGGCACTTCCAATCTGCTTGTAAATTTCTTTCTGAATTCTCTATTGGAAGAAAGAACCCGATCCAGCGGCTTTCTCTGCTCTTCCAATACGATCAGCATCTCACCTGTATCCTTTTCCATCGCCTTGTTCAGCTTCGCAACCGTTCTTTCACTTAATTTTCCGGCTTTTTCAATGATCAGTGCTCCACCATATAATTTTGCTACGATATCACTGATCTTCTTTTTATTCAATGCCTCACCTGTGATGATCGCGACTCTTCCCTGACGGATCTTTCTCTGCTTCTGGATTGCCTTTACGACATCAACTGCGAGAACCGTCTTTCCATTCCCCTTGTTTCCAACGATCAGGAGGTTTCCTGTGTTTGAAGTACCTTTTCTATTCGTACAATTGCGATCCTGCTCCAGAACATCTACCAGCTGTTCGCTCATACCACGTACCGGAACAAAGTAGGAGAACAGCTTCTTCTGCTCCTCTGTCAGCCCTGCTTTTCTTGCACCCTGTCCGGACAGATCATAGCGGCTGTGTACCAAAAATCCTGTATCGGAAATCGATAATGCATCTGCAATCTCATCCATCGGAAGTGGTGCAGTCTTTCCTGTCGCAATCAGCTTCGCAGTCTCTTTTCTGCTCAGCGGTGTCGTAGAACTCAGAATATCCGACTCAACAGGCTCTTCATCCGGAATCTCACGATCGTCCGGTTCATCACTCAGCGTCGGCTTGAACTCTTCCTGCAGCCCTGCTGCAATCGATTCGTAATCGTCCTCATAATCATCATCGTAATCCAGTTCTTCTTCGAATTCCTCTTCCAGTTCCTCTGCTGCGTCTTCTGTCAGAAGGTCTTCATAATCTTCTGCACTGTCAACCTCCAGAGTCAGCTCTTCTGATTCCATTCTAAGCTCTTCTGTTGCTTCCTCCTTATTCTCAAGAGGTTCAACAGGAGTACTCGTGTGTACCGGAATCTCCTCACTCTCTTCTTCCGGAATCACACCTTCAATCTCATCGATCATCCTCTGAATATCCGGGGATAAGATCGGGCTCTTTGGCTTGCGCTCAATCTGTTCTATATCCTCTTCGTTCACTTCTGGAACTTCTTCCGGTTCAACACTGCCCTCTGCGGCTTCCCACTCAGCAAGAATATCATCAATATCAAGTATATCGTCAACCGGCTCGTCTATTCTCTCATCCTCTTTGATTTCTGTTTCTTCTAATTTAATAGATTCTTTTTCCATATCTTCCTTCTCAGCCTCTTCTGCTACTTCAGGTTCCTCGATTACTTCCACATCTGCTGCATCTGCCACTTCCGGTTCTGCCAGCTCTTCTAATTCTTTCAGGTCAACTTCCTTAACTTTCGTCTCGATCGTCTCCTCAATAATCTCTTCTACAGGTTCTTCCTCTGTCACTTGATCCAGCAATTCCAGATCTGATAATGACTCAATCTCTTCCAGTGCTTCTGCCAGATCTGAGCAATCATCTTCCCCTGTACTCTCCTCGTCATCACCTTCCACCGGTTCTGCGTCCTCTTCTGCCAATTCTTCGATGTCTTCTTCGTACTCTTCCGCATCCTCTTCTAAAAGTTCCAGCTCTTCCTGCTCCTGCGCTTCTTCTTTTTCTGTATGGAACAGATTCTGAAGCGCCTCGCCAAGCTTCATCGTATCACCCAGCTTCTTCTTCGGCGGCTCCGCTTTTTTCAGCTGCTCTGCCACTTCCTCCTCACTGAGTTCGGCATTCTCCGGCTCTGCGATCTGCTCAGAACGCTCCAGCATATCCTCTGTATAGCGGGCAGCTTCTTCCTGCTCTCTTCTCCGCTTTTCTTCTTCCTCAGCTTTTATTCTGCCCAGATCGATCAGTTTTTTCGCTTCTCTTTCTGAAGATTTTTCTGCTTCTTCCAGCCTTCTGTCATACTTTTCCTGCTGCAGTGGAGTCAATGGCTTGTATCGCATCTTCAGTTCCATGGCCTTGTATACATACTTGCCTTCGCTGAACCACAGAATCAGATCATCACACTCTTCCAGACATTCGGCTGTCATCCCGGCTTCTTCATATCTCTTGGCCAGCTCGTATGCCCACTCTTCGACATACTCTGCTTTTTTGAACTGCTCCAATGCACGGATCTGCTGCTCGATCGGAGCTCTTCGTGCTCTCAACAGGCGGTATCTTAGGATGTACTGATTCGGATCTTTTGGCGCAGCCTGTACGTATTCATCATAATAGTCGATTGCCTCTTCCAGATTTCCAACCTTTATCGCAAGAGTGCACAAGCGATATAATATCTTTCTGCTCCCCTCTGTTCTATGATAGGCAGCTCTCAGAACTCCAAAACTCTTACGGTAATCTCTGATCTTTTCATATATATTGCTGACGTTTAACAGCATATTTACATTTCTGACACGCTTCCAATCAATGCTGTCAGCAATCTCAGCGGCTCTGTTGTATGCACCGTTTTCCATAAGTTTTAGCATCTGTTCTGTCTTCAACTTATATTCATACTTGTCCACTATGCTCACCTCATTATACTTAGTCTGTACCTTACAGGTATCTTTCTCTTCATTGCCTAGTTTGTTCTAGTTTACCATATGACTCCCGTAATGTCAAAAAAATGCACCCTCAATTGACATTGAAGATGCATTTTACTTTTTATTCAAATTTTTCATATTCTATTTTATAAATCGAAGGAACCTCTTAATTCTGTTCCTGCAAGACCTCTACCTATGTTAATTGATATAGCAGTCTGTCCACTAAGACTGGCTTATATGAAACCTCCTGTTCTTCAATTTAACAATATCTATAACCTAAATCCGACTCGGTATCATCCTATCATGAAAGTCCTCTCTTCAGTTATTCTCTCTATAACCTTTCGGCTGCTGCAGTATCATCTGACGATATTCCAACATCCTATTTGATTATTCTTTCTATAACTGGGGGTGCTTCATATAAAACTGATATTCCTTATCCATGTTTCTTTACACATGTTCGGGAACTTTGGCTACATGTGGTATCTATATTCAATACGTCTGTAGATGTCGAATCTTTTCATTTTCATCCAGCTTTACAATCTCTTCGATTTGATCTTTTCATTCACTTTTACTGGATCTTATCTTTCGTGGTAAAGGTCTCTTTTACAGGAACCTGCATCTACCGTACCACTGACATATTGAAATGTAACTGATGATATACTGTCCATTGGACCTCTGCCTCCTTAGTTCGTTTATTTTTAATCTAACAGAACGACTGCTTACTAAATTAAGAATCGCTCTTTAGTTAAATATCCTTTTGAGATGTGTGATTGTTGTATCTCTTTTGGATTGACTTAATAATAACACTATCCCTTTTAGTTGTCAACACACTTTTTTATATTTTATCGAAATGATTTTTAAATTATTACTTTTTATCATAATTTTCTGAATATTTATTTTGTATAATCTGCGTATTGTTATTATAATCCGAACCGGATATAATGAATTTACTTTTTAGCTGTCGTCTGTACAGCATTGGCTTCTTTCTTTTAGAAGCTGTCTGTTTTTCGGCGTTTCGCCAGATTTTCAGTTGATTTTAACCGAACACAAGAATAAGAAGATTGCATCTACAGGATAAGTTTTTTATAATGGAGGAAAGTACATGAGAAAAAATAAAAAAAGAAATCACCAGAAACACCCTGTCCCGAATCACAAATATAAGGATCGGCTTTTTCGCCTGGTTTTCAATAACAAGAGGGATCTTTTGGACCTATACAATGCATTGAATAATACCTGCTATGAAAATCCGAATGATCTTGAAGTGAATACACTGGAGGACGCTGTTTATCTCTCTATGAAAAATGATATTTCATTCCTGATCGGCGGGACACTGAATCTCTATGAACATCAGAGCACGTATAATCCAAATATGCCATTGCGCGGACTGATCTATCTCGCCAGGTTGTATGATGGATACGTCGAGACGGAAAACATCAATTTATACAGCAGCACTTTGAAGAAGCTGCCGATTCCTCAATACTTTGTGTTCTATAACGGCACCAAAGAACAACCTGATGAGACGATTCTTCGATTGACGGATGCGTTTGAATCTGTATCCGATAATCGGCAGCCTTGTCTGCAGTGCACCGCAGTGATGCTGAATATCAATTACGGACATAACCTTGCGCTTATGGAAAAATGCCAGCGGCTGAAAGAGTATTCTATTTTTGTGGATACGGTAAGGATTCAGTGTAAGAAAACGAGTGATCCGAGGCACGCTGTCACGAAAGCGGTGGACATCTGTATTGAAAAGGGAATTCTTCGGGATGTACTGGTGAAACATAAAGCGGAGGTAATCAGTATGGTTCTGACATCGTTTAATCAAAAGGCTTATGAAGAAGACTTAAAAAACCAGTATAAAGAGGGTATTGAGGAGGGCATTAATCTTGGACAAAAAGAAATTGTTCTCCATATGCTTCATTCCGGCAACTCTCCAGAGCAGATTGCTCAGCTGACCGGGGTTGATGTTGAAACTGTAAAACAATGGATTGAAGAGGCTAAATAATTTTTGCAAAACACATCCCCCGGATGTCAGGCTTCTTTCTCCTGAAATCCGGGGGGATCTATTCATTTTCTCTATTTTCTTAGCAGATCTCTGCTCCTGCCGGCATTGTTTTCTCCGGTGTCATCAATGCGAGATTTCCTTCTGCATCTTCTGCGCATAACAACATTCCTTCGGATAATACTCCGGCCAGTTTTGCCGGTTTCAGGTTTACAAGAACCATCACTTTCTTTCCGACCATTTCTTCGGCTGTGTAATGACCTTTGATTCCGGATACGATCTGTTTTACCTGGCTTCCGATCTTCACCTGTGAGCAAAGGAGTTTTCTGGATTTTTTCACTTCTTCGCAGGCAATGATTTCTCCGACCTGGAACTGCATTTTTCCAAAATCGTCAAATGTGATCTCTGGTTTTGCTTCAATATCGATCACATCTTCCTCTTCTTTTTCTTCTTCAACCGGTGGATGCAGCTCTTCTACTTTTTTCAGAACTTCTTCCAGATCCAGTCTTGCGAAGAGGATTTCCGGTTTTTCTGTTACATGACCATTTCCGAGCTGCTCCAGAATCTTTTTGCTTGTGGATGGCATAAAGGATTCCAGAAGTTCTGCACCGCGGGAAATGCTCTGAATGAGGTTCCAGAGAACTGTTTCCAGACGGTCTTTTTTTGCTTCATCTTTTGCGAGTACCCATGGCATTGTCTCGTCAATGTATTTGTTGCAGCGTTTGAAGAGATTGAAAATTTCTGTCATTGCATCTGCCACACGCAGCTCTTCCATCTTGTCTTCGACTGCTTTTGGTGTGCTTTCTGTCACTGCCTTCAGATCTGCATCAACCTCTTCTGCCACACCTTTGTCTGTTACAGTTCCGCCGAAATATTTATTTGTCATGGAAACGGTTCTGTTGACCAGATTTCCCAGTGTGTTGGCAAGATCAGAATTCATGCGCTCTACCATCAGTTCCCATGTGATAACTCCATCATTTTCAAATGGCATCTCATGAAGAACAAAGTAACGAACTGCATCAACGCCGAAGAAATCTACCAGTTCATCTGCGTAAAGGACGTTTCCTTTGGATTTACTCATTTTTCCGTCTCCCTGAAGCAGCCATGGATGTCCGAATACCTGTTTTGGAAGCGGAAGATCCAGTGCCATCAAAAAGATTGGCCAGTAAATTGTATGGAAGCGAATGATATCTTTTCCGATCAGATGCAGATCTGCCGGCCATAATTTGTGAAACTGCTCCGTGCTGTTTCCATCGCAGTCGTATCCGATTCCTGTGATATAGTTTGTAAGCGCATCCAGCCATACGTAAGTTACATGTTTCGGATCGAAGTCTACCGGGATTCCCCATTTGAATGATGTTCTGGAAACACACAGATCCTGCAGTCCCGGAAGCAGGAAGTTGTTCATCATCTCGTTTTTACGGGATACCGGCTGAATGAATTCCGGATGTGTGTTGATATGCTCGATCAGTCTGTCTGCATATTTGCTCATTTTAAAGAAGTATGCTTCTTCTTTCGCAGGCTGTACTTCACGTCCGCAGTCCGGACATTTGCCGTCTACAAGCTGTGATTCTGTGAAGAAAGATTCACATGGAGTACAGTACATTCCTTCATAGTGCCCTTTGTAAATATCTCCCTGATCGTACAGTTTTTTAAAGATCTTCTGTACCTGTTTTTCATGATCTTCGTCTGTTGTACGGATAAATTTGTCATAAGAAGTATCCATCAGATCCCAGATTTTCTTGATTTCTCCGGAAACATTGTCTACGAATTCTTTTGGTGTTACTCCCGCCTCTTCTGCTTTGAGCTCGATCTTCTGACCATGCTCATCGGTTCCTGTCTGGAAAAATACATCATATCCCTGACTTCTCTTGTATCTTGCGATCGCGTCAGCCAGAATAATCTCATAAGTGTTTCCAATATGTGGTTTGCCTGATGTGTAGGCAATCGCTGTTGTGATATAATATGGTTTCTTGTCTGCCATCTCTCTTCTCTCCTTCATAAAAAATCCCGTCTTCCTGCTGCCAAGAAGACGGGTGAATACCGTGTTACCACTTCTGATTTATCTCAGCCTCACGGCTGAAACCTCTGTGAGTGCTGCCAAAAACACTCTCTCGCTGTAAAGGGCGAACCCATCGCAGTTCACATCATGCTTGCTGCGCCGCTCGGGAGCCATGTTCGATCATCTTCCGTTCATCCCTCTCAGCATCGGATCCTTTCTCGGATCTTCCGGGAATTCTCTGTAAAATTTCGGATAACCTACTCTCTCCGTCTTTGCATTTTCCGTATGATTTTTCTACCAGATATGTGTATAAAATACACACTTTCTCGTTGAAAATCGTATCACAGCCGGAATGATAAGTCAAGATTGCACCTTTTAAAAATTTGTCTTATTACGATCCAGCGGCCACTTCGACCAGAAATTTTTTCTGCCGTAATGCCTCTTCGATCAGATCCAGTGTCTCTTCGGAATCTGCCTCGATCAGATGATAGTGATAATTGGAGGTAATATTTTTCAGAGGACTTGATTTTCCCCGCTTAATATCCTCTACAAATTCCATCACTTTTCGTCTGGATGTGATGTTAATCTCTGCCTCCATGTGACCGTACACCCTGTGATTGACCATCACGTTCACCACTTTTCCGCCCAGATCCACTACCGTACACAGCTCGTCTTCCAACTCTTCATCCGTGTGATTCACTTTGAAGATCCGGTTCACGGAATGTGGAGTATTCAGAAGATATCCCCTGTTTGTGGATATGATCTCATGTCCCGCTGCCCGGATCAGTGCGATATCCTGCACGATCACCTGCCGGCTGACATCAAATTCTTTTGCAAGCTGCGCCCCAGATACCGGAATACTGCTTTTTTTAATCTGATTTATGATTTGATCTCTGCGTTCAGAACCTGTCATAAATACTGTTCCTCTCTTTCTTTTTCTGCATCTTTATTCCACTGCATGCAGATTCTTTAAAGAAATATCCAGGATCGGAGCGGAGTGTGTCAACGCACCGCTGGAAATATAGTCAACTCCGATCTCTGTCAGACGCGCGATATTTTCTTTTGTCACATTTCCGGAGCACTCTGTCCGGGCTCTTCCGTCGATCAACTCCACTGCTTTTTTCATATCCTCCGGTGACATATTATCCAGCATGATGATATCTGCGCCGGCTTCCACCGCTTCTTTTACCATGTCCAGATTTTCTACTTCTACTTCAATTTTTCTGACAAACGGCGCATACTCTTTTGCCATCTGCACCGCTTTTGTCACGCTTCCCGCTGCTCCGATGTGGTTATCTTTTAACAGCACACCGTCAGAAAGGTTGTAACGGTGGTTGTATCCGCCGCCTGCACGAACTGCATATTTCTCAAAAATACGCATATTCGGTGTTGTTTTTCTTGTATCGAGGAGTTTGATCTTGCTTCCTTCCAGAAGTTTTGCAACAGAATTGGTATAGGTCGCGATTCCGCTCATTCTCTGAAGATAGTTCAGCGCAACTCGTTCTCCGGAAAGAAGAACACGGATGTCTCCTTTGACTTTTCCCATCAGCTGTCCGTTTTTCACTTCTTCTCCGTCTTTGCAGTATAACTCTGCCTTCGTGTCCGGATCCAGAAGGGTAAACACTCTCTCGAACACTTCCAGTCCGGCAATAATTCCATCCTGTTTGCAGATCAGGTCTACTTCACCTGCCACTGCCTCTTTCATCACTGAATTGGTTGTCACATCTTCACTGGAAATGTCTTCTTTTAACGCTTCTAAGATCAGGTGATCTGCCTGAAGCTTCATTGTAATCTGATTCATCTGGTTTCTCCTTTATTTTTCATCTATTCTTTCATTTTATACAGCCTGTTCTTTTTCCAGGCACCATTGCTCTTTGATAAGATTTGCCGCTCTTTTTGCAAATACAAGACTCTCCAGAAGAGAGTTGCTTGCCAGACGGTTCGCTCCGTGCACACCGTTGCAGCTTGTCTCTCCCACTGCAAACAGCTGCGGCATGGACGTGTGGCTGTTCTTGTCTACCCAGATACCGCCCATAAAATAGTGCTGCGCCGGAACGACCGGAATGCACTCTTTTGTAACATCATAGCCTTCCTCCAGGCAATGCTCGTAAATATTCGGAAAATGACTCAATATCGTCTCTTTCTCGATCGGCGCCATGGACAGCCACACAAAATTCGTTCCATCCTTTTCCATCTGTTCCCGGATTGCCTTTGTCACCACGTCTCGCGGAAGCAGTTCATCTACGAAACGCTCCATGTTTTTATTATAGAGAAGTGCGCCTTCCCCACGGACGGATTCGGAGATCAGGAATCGTCTGCCCGGCTTTTCCGAATACAATGTAGTCGGATGGATCTGTACATAATCCAGATGCTCCAAACGAATGTGATGTTTTTTCGCTACTTCCAGTGCATCTCCTGTCAGATGAGGGAAATTTGTGGAATGCTGGTACAGCCCGCCGATTCCTCCACTTGCCAGAATGGTATAATCTGCATAAATAGAGGACTCTTCACCACTTTTCGTCTTCACGGTGATTCCCGCACATTTTCCGTTTTCCTCAAGAATGTCTGTCATGGTCGTATATTCGTAAATTGTTACGTTATTCTTTTCCCTTACCCGCGCCAACAGCTTACTGGTGATCTCTTTTCCTGTCACATCTGCATGAAACAGAATTCTCGGTCTGGAGTGTGCCCCCTCTCTTGTGTAGGCAAACGCTTCTCCGTCCTTTTCAAATTCTACTCCATATCCTACCAGATCTTCAATGATTTTTCCAGAACTGCGGATCATAATATCGACAGATTCTTTCCGGTTTTCATAATGACCGGCTCTCATCGTATCTTCAAAATAACTGTCATAATCCTCTTCATCCCGGAGTACACAGATTCCGCCCTGTGCCAGAAATGAGTCACTGCTCTCGGCATCTGATTTCGTGATCATGATGATTTCTTTGTCATCCGGAAGATTCAATGCAGAAAACAGCCCTGCAACACCTGTTCCAACGATAACAACATCTGCTTTTTTATTCATAATACTCTCTTTCCTTTCGGCAGGCCTCTCTTTTTATGAAAGACACTCTATTTTGCCAGCTCCAGCATTTTTTCCAATGGTTTTCTGGAGTCAGTTCTCAATTCCTCACTCAAATGAACTTCATTTTCTCCTGTTTTTAAGACGTGAAGAACCTTTTCCAGTGTGATCAGCTTCATATCTGTACAGACAGGCTCTGTCTCTGTAAAATAAAACTTCTTGCCCGGGTTGTCCTTTTCCAGTTTGTAGCGGACGCCGTTTTCGGTACAGATGATAAACTCTTGTTTCTCACTTTTCGTTGCGTAGTCGATGATTCCGGAAGTACTTCCTACATAATCGGAAATTGCAAGCACTGCCTTTGGACATTCCGGATGCGCCAGTACCTCTGCTGCCGGGTGCTGTGCTTTCGCTTCTTTGATCTCCTCAATCTGCATGTGTTCGTGAATCGGACAGTATCCCTCGTTGTATACAAAATTCTTTTCCGGTACCTGCTCTGCAATAAAATGTGCCAGGTTCTTGTCCGGAATAAAGAAAATGTTCTTGTTCGGAAGCGCTTTTACGATCTTCACCGCATTTGCTGATGTAACGCACACATCAGAATGTGTTTTCAGCTCTGCTGTAGAATTGATGTAGCATACAACCGCCAGATCTTCATATGTATCCCGCATTTTCTGAATGGTTTTGGCATCTGCCATATGTGCCATTGCACAGTCTGCATGCATATCCGGCATCAGAACTGTTTTCTCCGGGTTCAGTACTTTCGCACTCTCTCCCATGAAAGACACGCCACAGAATACGATGGTCTGCTCTTTCAATCCAACTGCAACCTTACTCAGATAAAAAGAATCTCCGATGTAGTCCGCAATGTCCTGAATCTCCGGTCTCACATAATAATGTGCCAGAATAACTGCATTTTTTTCCTGTTTTAATTTCTGGATTTCTTCCACAACTGTCATATTGTATTCCCTCACTTATCTTGAATTGTTAAATTTTTATCGTTAATTGCTGACAATTATAGCACAAGACTTTACATGTGACAAGACAGTTGTGAAATTAAAAAAGAAGATACAATCCGATTTAACAGACTGTACCTTCCATATTTTATACACTTAATTTCTTTTCAGCCAGAACACTGGAAATCACAAATAGTATAATGCATGCAACAATATAAAATGCGCATTCTCCAATTCCTATATAGAGTCCGCTATGGATTCCCATAAGTCCGTATTTGGCAAACAGATTGTAGATATATTCCACAATTGCATTGATCACAAAGAACAAAATGAATGAAACAATGCCCGCAAATCTGGAATTGATCAACACCGTTCTGGATACAATAACTGCCAGAAATCCGGTTGCGATCACACAGGTCCATGCAAGGAAGAAAAGCAGAAATATTGCCATAAGTGTGATCCAATCCATATTGCCCTGGAAAAGCCACTCTGCACCAATGCGAAGCCCTTTAAAAAGCTCTTCCCATGCATCCATTTTTGCAATCAAACTCAAAATGCAGGCTATTGCTGCCAGCACGTATGCTGCTGAAATAAAGAAAATCTGTAAAATTGCTGCAATGTACTTTGCTCCCAGGATCTTCCAGCTTTGCATCGGCACCATCCAGAGCATATGACTCTGCTTTGTTTTCAGGTCACGGTTCAATATCAACAGACTTTCAATTCCCATATAGAAAAATACAAACATTCCGACAAACATTTCCAGCATTACACTGATTCCAACTGTATTCCCGTTCTCTGTAAAGGTTCCAACTACAACTGCCAGTAAAAACACCAGAAGCAGCGCCAGTATGATGTTTCTGGATGTCTGCTGTTTTTTCAGCTCATATTTGATCAAGCGTCCCATTTTGTTTCCTCTCTTTCTCTTTTCTCATTCTGCCTTTGTTCTTCCTACATGATCTCCAGATAAATATCTGCCACGGATTTTCCACTTTGCATCCGTTCTTCTTCCACTGACATCCGACGCACAACTTCTCCATCTTTGATAAAGATTGCCTCATCGATAAAACTTTCGATCTCATCGATCATATGTGTGGAAATTACAAAGGTATTTTTTTCATTTGCTGACTCCAGGATCATCCCGAGAATCTCTTCTTTTGCTTTATAATCAATTCCATTGAACGGCTCATCCAGAAGATACAGCTCTGCTTTGCGGCTCAGTGTTGCGATCACCTTCAGCTTTGCTGTCATACCGGTGGACAGTTCTTTGACCTTCATCTTGCCTTCCAGGGACATCCTTCTTACCATCTCGTGAAATTTCTTCTCATCAAAATCCGGGAAGAAATCTTTATAGTACTGTCCGACTCCGTTCACATCCAGAAAACTGTAGAAAAACGGCTCTGTAGACATGTAGGCGATCTCTGCCTTATCTCCATAGAACCACGGATGCTCCTTGAACAAAATCTCTCCGGATGTAGGCTTTGTCAGACCGGAGATGATCTTCATCCATGTGGTCTTTCCGCTTCCGTTCTCCCCGAGCAGACCATAGATCTTTCCGCCTTCCAGTTTCAGTGAAACTTCATTCAGCGCCTTTTTTGTGTAAAATGATTTGCTTAAATCACGACATTCTAAAATCATCTTCTCTCCTCCTTGTAGTCTGCAATTTTTGAGATAATATCATCTTTTTCAAATCCAAGATCCTGCATCTCATGTATAAAGCTGCTCAACAATTCTTCTGCCATTTCTTTTTTTATCGTCTCGAACATCGTCTCTTCCTCCATCACAAATGTTCCAATCCCCCGCTTTGTATAACAATATCCATGTGTCTCCATCTCTCTGTAGATTCTTGCTGCAGTGTTCTGATTGATCTTATAAAGAACCGCCAGCTCTCTGTTGGATGGAAGCTTCTCTCCGGGAAGTATCTTTCCCTGTATCATCTTTTTCTTCAAGTCGTGAATGACCTGCAGATAGATTGGCATCTCTGCATTGTAATTCATCTTCTTCCTCCTTCCACCTCGTGTATCAGTGCTATAGTTAGATAGTACACTAGGTTTTTAGTTTTGTCAAGAGGATTTATAAAAAACAGGAGTGCCGCAAAATGATTTCATTTCTCGACGCTCCTGTCTTCCCATACTATTTACAATTCAAATATTCTATTTTCTGCGCATCCTTCTGCAAATAATAAATGCTGCCGCTGCAACACTGATTGCAATTGCCGCCACAAACGGAATCACCATGCTGTCATCTCCTGTTTTTACAACATTCTTGTCATTCTTTTGATCCGTATTCTGGCTGGTATTTTTATCTGCTCCCTGATTTGTAGTTTCATCCTGATCAGTAGAAGGAGAAGATGTGTCCTCTTTCTTTACCAGTGATCCGATCGCATTTTCCAGATTCTTTAAGGCCTCTGTAATCTCTTCCTCTGTGGCATCTTCTTTGTCTAGAACCTTCTGCGCCATTTCCATGGCTTTCTGCAATACTGCATAACTTTCTTTTGTATACTCAGACTGCGTGTAGCTCTTTGCCATTTCCATTACCTGCTGAAGCTCTGTCTTATCCTGAGCATCTCCGTTATCCTGGTCGCCACCATTGTCCGGATCACCTCCGTTATCCTGATTACCACCATTGCCCAGGATAATCTCTGCTTTTTCCGGATAATCTATGTTTTGAATTACTTCCGTCTTCGTTCCCTTGACCATTTTTACAGAATTTTCAACAACACTTACATGAACTGTTGCACCATTCTCATTTGTTGTATTGATCTGCACATTTCCAAGTTTCAAAGACTCTGTACCATTTTGAAAAAGAGTCTTTGTTCCTGACAGATAAATATTCAGGATCCCTTTTTCTTGATTGTAACGATAGTCTGCTACTTTTGCCACATTTTCAGAAAACTGAAATGTTGCTGTCGTCTCTTCCTGCACATTCGAATCTACCTTCAAGCCTACTTGAAGTGACAATATGTTTCCACTGACAGACTGCGGCAATGTCAATGACACACCGACCTGCTCCGCTTCAACTGCCAGTTCAATACTTTCCTTTTCTGCTGCAGATACTTGTAACGGAAGTACCGATGCAATAAGAAGCATGACCACGATTCTTGCTATATACTTTTTCACACTATACTCCTTTTTGATTACTGATTTCCATTGAGTTCAATTTCCGGCATTTCCTGAGGCACTTCCACATACAGAGAATCACTTACCAGTCTCTGCCCTTCGTTTGTCTGTGCATCATTTACTCTGTAAAGCTCTGCACGCACCTGTTTTCCGGCTAATTGGGCACTATCCTGCGGATCGATCCAGTAAATCCATGTACCATCCGATACATCCTGAATATTCCCGGTTTCCGGTACATCTGCAAGAATGATCTGCTGCGCTTTCAAACTTCCATCCGTATTTGTTCCGCCTACAATATTTCCATCCTGATCATAAAGAAGTACTACATTATATGCCGGATTTCCTTTATACGAACCAACAAAAACGATTGACCCTGCCGGTATCTTATCTGCTTCTGTTTCTCCGTATTGGTAATCCGATGCCAAACGCCCAATTGCGGAAGTTCCATCTTGAGCACTTCTGAAATCTACATTATCTCCGGTAACTCCCAGTACATCCAGTTCCGATATTGATATTTCGGTGTCTTTCTGGTTATGAATGACCAGTTTTACTGCATCTGTACTGTATGTGCCGACATATTTGCCATCCACATTTTCAAAATATACCGTCTGTACTTTTTTGTCATCAAATGAACCTTTTACAACCTCTGTCCATTCATCATTATCCCCATGCACATAAATGCTGTAATCTTTGATCGCTGTTCCCTCGTTTACTGTATATTTCAATCCTGAAATGATCTGCTTCCGATTAAACTGCATCAAAACTTCTGCCTCATCTCCTGCAATTCCTGTATATGTTGTATCCGTCTTATTGTCCACTGCTTTTAAGATCGGCGCTTCCTGCTGTGGTGCACATGGTGTATCTTCATCTGCTTCTCCCGGATCTTCTGTATGAACTGCCTCCATATTTTTCGTTGTGGTAGTCCAGAATTCCTTATCCAGGCTTCCATCATGTTCGATCTTGACCGGTGTCAATGTCTTCGCTGCCGAACGATTCAAATACTTGTCCACCACTGTCACTTCATAGGTGATGACTCTGTTATTTACAGTTGTCACATGATCACTGAACTGGTTTTCTGTTGTAAATCCTACAACTTCTTTTTCAACCTGTCCTCCCGAAATCATGGTCCGCGTAATTTCATAGCCCAATACGTCTTCTTCCGGAATTGTCTTGGAAGTCAATGTAAAATCGACCTGATTTGCTGTGTCTTTATTGACGCTTACTGTAGTATCATCTCCGACTGCTTCTACATCTCCCAGACTTCCCAGGCTGCTTCCGCTATTTTCCAGACGATACACTCTTGAATCATCATTTACATAATAAATTGCCCTTGTTTCTGTTTCAAACTGCCCTGCGTAACTTCTCGTCTCATCGTTCGGGATCATTCCCCAGCGTTCAAAAAATTCGAGAATATTCTTCTGGGCTGCCGCACACGCAAGTCTCATGAAATCCTGATCTCTGTCTCCGGACAATGTCAGCGCGATACCCTGAGGTGCCGGTGCTTTTGCCGTGTTTCTCGCATAAGTATCCACTCTTGCAAAAAACAGATTATTTAACTGCTCTTCATAGTTGTCATAGGTTTTAAAGTTATATCCGGAATCATATGCCAGATGTAACTGCCAGTACATTCCAAGCTGTGTAAATACGTCCTCTGATTTTCCGGTTGTTCCGGATGTCACCTTCTCATAAACTTTCGGATATTCAAACCGAACACTGTCATTTGTATCTTTTGCCTGTGCCAACACTGCAAAATAGTTATTTGTCACTTCTGCATATGCATACGCACTCTGATTGATGTTATGTCCGATCTCATGGGCGATTCCCCAGCCAAAATAGCGTCCGCTTACGTATTTTCCATTATCAGACTGAACCGGAACTCCTGTCATCATACCAGCTGTTTCATTCCATCCGATTCCAATGTGATCTCCTGCCGCATACATAAATGCTCCTGCAAACATTCTCTGATAACGGATATTCAAATGTCTCTGCGGGAATCTGTCTTTTTCATCCGGTGCTGTCTGATTCAATCCCTTATGCTGATAGAACAGATTCATCATACCTTCCATTGCATCCATGGAATCTAACAATTTCTGTGCATTTCCCTCACAGCCGCTTAAAACCTGCTGTGCCGGCAATGAAAACAGCATCTTATCCAGTAAAATATCTGTTGCTCCAAGGATACAGTTTTCTTTGCTGTATTCGTATTCCACAGATTCATTTCCGGAATTTTCATGTACTTTTTTGTGAACAGCTTCCATTTTTTCTACATAGCCCTTCAACGCTTCTACATACTGTTCTGCTCTTTGCTGCCGTTCCTGTGCATCCGTCACTCCATAAAGATCCAACGTCGGAACTTCCACTCCGCCATTGACACGAACAGAATAGCGGTCATTTGCATTATTGCCTGTATATTGAATATATAATGCTCCTCCTGACTCTTCATCTGTTGACCAGATTTTCGGGATCGTTACATCATTTCTTCCTGTTTTCAGTGTTGTTACCACTTTTGACACAGAACCTGATTCTGCGTGATATTGTGTCGCTACAAGCTGAAGGTTTGTGTTGGATCCGGTTCCCATTGTATTGTGTCCGACAAAGAGTGTGATCTCTTCTCCTGCTGCTGCAGTAATTCCAAGTGGCTGCCATGCATTCAGACCACTAAAACCTCTGTCTGTATCTCTTGTTGTAATGGTATTGTGTACCAGAATCGGCTCACTCAACTGATTGTTCAGAATGTCCTCTGCATTATCCAGTTCTTTTTCCAAACGGTCTTTATCCGGATGATACTCTCCACTTGCCTCGTCCTTTGTCTGCAGACGATTCCTGAGGTCCTGTATCGTCTGCTCTGTCACAGATCCTTTCAGAACTGTATGAAGCTCATCCTCATATAGTCCCATAATATCATCTTCCAGAGAGTCATAATTGTAAAAACTAATCTCTGAAACCGTGATAACACGCAGGCCGGAATAATCTCTTCCGATTCCAAAACTAATTTTTTTAGCCTGAATCGGCTCTGCAATCCGAATAAAATAATATCTTTTGTTATTTTTGTCAGTTCTTGCCTCTATTTTCAGATTGTTTTTATCTACAACATGCTCGCTTCCATTTTCATCCCAGTATTTCAGACTGATCCGTGTGAAATTTCCCTGTGCCGTCACTTCCTGGAACCCAATTGTATCCATTGTATACGGCTGATCAAACTCGAATGTAAATCCTTTGTTATTAAAATCGGTATATTCCCCACCGTCATCCCAGTCTGCCATATAAAAATGAGATGCAGGATTGTTATCCACAGTTCCCCATGCCGTCTTACCCTCTAAGTCCAGAGGACTGTCTTTCATCTCCCCACGTCCTCTTGTTGCAGATACGATATGAGAACTTACTTGTCCTTCTTCGGATGTATTGATCTGCTTGTATTTCGGCATGACTGCTGGTTCCAGATCCGTTGTCTGAGCTGTGCTCGTTAAGGATGGATCACTTTCACCCAACTCATTCACACCTGTCAGATAGATTTCATATTTTACATTCTCTTTTAGCTCTGATATTGTATAGCTGTTTGTCGTGATATTTTCTATTTTGGTGTATTCTTCCTGACCTTTTTCACGGTAAAACAGATTATAAAACTCTGTGTTTTTCATGTTTTTCCAGGAAACTTCCACACTCTTATATTTTCCGACTGCCTTTACATTTTCCGGTGCATCCGGTTTTTTGTCCGCTTTCGGAACTGCTGTAACCGATTCACTGTATCCGCTTTTCCAGGTTCCATTAACAGACTGCACTTTTGCTGTGTATTGTTCTTTGTTCACGAGTTTCTTTTCATTAAATGATGTTACTTTCAATGAATTATTCTTGACTGTATACGTATCCTGCTCTCCGTTATGCTCAATCAGAACCTCGTATCCTGTCACATTTTTACACGCATCCCAGGTAAGTGTAAATTCTTCACTACCTGTCTCAACTGCAAGATTTGTCGGAATATCCATATCCGGCTTTGGAATCCGGTTTTCCATTCCGTTTACAAATTCCACTTTGGAAATTTCCGCCAGATTATTGTTGTTCTGCATTCCCTGGATCGTAAGCGTTACTTTTTTTACAGCAATCTGACTTCCGAGATGAATCTGAATATTTCCATCTTCATCCATGGAAACCTGCACATCACTAGTTCTCAGTAAGTGCTCCACTCCATTTTCTATCGGTGCAGTTACGGTCTGCTCGTTTCCTTCTGCATCTATATATGTAATATCCACAGTAGCTTTTTGAATTGGATTTTCTTTATTAGTCTCAATTAGAATTCCGTCAATTTGTGTGTCTGCACTTTCTGAAAGGTCGAACTCTACTGAAACAGGATGTTCTTCTGAAATTTCTGTTCCACCTTGCGTTGAAAGTGTAACATTTCCTTCTCCTTTCAGTAAATCCTCCAGGTTTCCTTCCACATTTGTGTCTTCTCCCGGTTTCGGGCTGATCGCATCTGCAGAAACAGATTCTTCTATGCAGGCCAGTGTGTGCCCTTCTGCCTGATATCCTTTTGCAAAATATTCCAAATCTGCCAGATCTGTTTTCTGATCTCCTGTCAGATCCGTCAATTCTGATGACTGCTCTGTATCAATCGCATCTACTAATACTGAACGGTCTGTGTCATCGATCACTCCGTCTCCTGTTACATCACCAATCAGCAACACACCCGGATGATAATCCCCCTCTTCATAGGTATATCCCTCTACAAACCCTGTCATCAAATTTACAGCATACGACTTGCTGTTCACTTCGATTGTCTGTGTGTATGTAGCAAATCCGGGAGCTGCCACTGTCAGCTCATAAGTTCCTGCCGGTAACTGACTAAAATGAACTGTTCCTTTTGTATCCTGAATTTCCTGATTTGCTGCCAGTTCAATGCTCTGACTTTCCTGACCACTTAATCCAACCGTAAACGTTACACTTTTTTGCAGCGTAATTCCCGGCGCAATTGATACCTGAACCACTCCTATATCTTTCAATGGAGCCTGTTCTGTTCCATTTACTGCCTGAACTGCATCCTGACCCTCAGTCTGATATTCCATTTGTACAGGATTTTCTTCGGTAGCGTAGGTCACTGTTCCTGATGTCAGCATCAAGGTTGCTGCAAGCAAGATTGATACTACTCGTTTCATAACTATTTTCCTCCCTTTTTCTTTTGGACGATAAAAAACAATCTATCTTGATTGTTTTTCCCACCGTTTCACTAATATATCACAATTTGTAACCCCTTATCAATTGTTTTTTTCTTACCTTATCCCCTTCCTACCAACACTGCCCACTTCTGCTCTCCGTCATCCTTTAAATCTACATCCGGAAAGCTTTTGATATACTGCTGAAACTGCGAATATCCATAATCTCTCACTTTAAAATTCCCGAACTTATTTCGAATCTTATTTCCGAGAGTTCCCAGAGATACTCCCTGACATCCCGCCTGTTTCAACTGGTACATAATATATTCTTCAATACGCTCCTGCTGACTTTTATCTTCATACAATGTCACGGATACTTTCGTTCCATCCTGTAACAGCTTCAGTTTTGGAAATGTTTCCAGAAACTTGGACAACAGACTGTATCCATATCTTCGCACATCGAAATCCGGGTACAGTTTGACCAGACGGCTTCCGACCTCTCCAAGTCCAGTCTCCTTATCGTTATTTTGATTTTCTGTAATAATCTTCACGACCGCTTCTTCAATCTGACTCTTGCAGACTGCACCGGCAGACTCTTTTTTGGACTCTTTTCCTACAACTGCATGTGCTGCTGCTTTTTCCGGTTTTTCAAGCATGCTGTCTTCTAACAGCAATTCCAATACGGTAAAAATATCACAGGCTTTTCGAAACGGCGGCGGTGTCTTATCTTCTCCCATTCCAATCACCATTTTTCCGCTTTCCCGAAGTCTGCTTGCCAGCTTTGTAAAATCGCTGTCACTGGACACCAGACAGAATCCTTCCAGCTCGCTTGTGTACAGCATATCCATGGCATCGATAATCATTGCCGAATCGGTCGCATTTTTCCCATGAGTATAGCTGAACTGCTGGATCGGTGTGATTGAGTTCTGCAAAAGCACCTCTTTCCAGCTGGAATTGTAGGTGCTGGTCCAGTCCCCGTAAATCCTCTTGTACGTGACATTCCCATACTTGGATAACTCATCCAGTATCGGTTTGATATATTTTGCTGAAACATTGTCCGCATCGATCAGCAACGCGTATCTCTCTTCCATATTTGATAACCCTCTCCCTCTAAATTTTTCCATTCAAACACACCATTCTCACAGATCATGTAGCTGTGTTCTGAATTTTCTTTTGGAATCGACACAGAACCCGGATTCATGTACATGACACTCTGATCTGCTTCCGTATGAATCTTTTCACATGCCGGTATATGTGTGTGTCCGTTCAGCAGAATATCCCCTGCTTTCAGCATCGGCAGCTTTCCCGGATTCCACACATGACCATGTGTTGCATAAATATTCTGTCCATCCAGATTCAAAAAACAATAGTCCGCCAGAATCGGAAATTCCAGAACCATCTGATCCACTTCCGTGTCACAATTTCCTCTGACACATAAGAGCTCCTGTTTTCTTGCATTCAACATGGCAATGACTTCTTTCGGCGCATACTCTTTCGGAAGATCATTGCGGGGGCCGTGATATAAAATATCCCCTAATAAAAGGAGCTTGTCTGCTTTTTCTCCGTCGTAAGCTTCCAACATTTTTCTGCAGTAATATGCAGAACCGTGAATATCTGATGCGATCATTAATTTCATATGTGATTCCCTCTTTTCTCTATTAAAAAACACTCTTGCTCAATTCCTTTTCCTGTTTCTATCAGCCTTTTGATCAGCTCTTGCAGCTTTGGATTTTCATCCTGAACACGCTTTAGTTTTTCCAGTGTTTCCGGATCTATCACTTCTGTAAATTCCTGATATGCTTCATATGTCTCAACATCCATCTGAAGCGGCTCTAACTCCGGAAAGATTGTTTTGCGTATATACTGAAAAATTTTGATTCCACCGTAATCCAGATCTCCGCTGTGAAAATATTGCACTTCACAGGATGTCTGATTTTTTAACACTTGATGCAGCTGCTTTAAAAATCTACATTCTTTTGGAGAAAAATATCCATGACTAAATAAGTATAGAATACCATCCTTATACGGTGCAGAGATATAATTGGCTTTATTCTCAAATATCACGATCTTCTGAATATTCTGTACTTCTTTTATCTCGGCATGCTCCAGTGTCTGACTGTTTAATGTAGTACCGAACCGATAACACTCTGTATTAATCTCCTGAGTGCTTCCATTTTCTTCTTTCAGACAAAAATGCAGTTTCCCTTTTAAAGACAGTTCTTGTGCATATTCTTCGATCCACAGCTGCTGAAGCACTGTCGTGTCATCCATTTCTTTTTCTACATCCGGACAGAATTTTTTCGCAGTACTGATGACATGACTTTGCATCTCTTGTTCAAATGTTTTTGTATTTCCCAAATATTTTTTACTGAAAATCCTTTTAAAAACAGATTCTGTAAGCTGATCCAGACCTTCAAAGCACGGGGCATATTTTTTCTCATCCGCTAATAATTCCAGAAGATCTTTTTTTCGTTTATTTTCCGATCGTTCCAGCAAATCCTGATAATATGCACGAATCCACAATTTTTTTACTTGTGCCATCTGGTTTCTTAAAAATTCTTGATATAACCGGATTTTCTCCTGTTTTGGCAGAAATTCTGCATCCACTTCCTGCTGATATAATGCATAAAATTTTTCTTTGTCTTCTAATCTGTAGCGTATTCTTTCAATATCGCTTCCCCGATATCCATCTGCCCATTTAATTTGGATCAGATTTTTGTGCTGCAATTGCTCTGCCTCCTGCAGCACATCTGATTTTAAATGTTTTTTATCATAAAGCTCCCCATGTTCATTGGCCAGACTTTTTCCACCTCGGCTTTCTGCCCGCCAGCTTTCTGTCCCGGATTCAATCTGTTTTACGATATTTCCCAATATCCACGTCATCATTCTTCCCCTTGCAGCTGTTCAAACTCCATTCGTTCAAATTCCTGTATCGAAATATGCTTTTTATTCGGATTTGCATACACAAATGTCTTGTCTACATTTTCCAGATAGTTCTGAATCTTATCATTTGTTGCACTGATAATCGCCTGAAATCCCAGTCCCCGGATCAGAGAAATACAACTTGCTACTTTCTCTGCATCCATTTTGGAAAATGCCTCATCCAGGACAACCAGACGCAGGGTTGGCGGACGCTTGATCTTCGGAGACAGATTGATTCTGTAAATCTGTGCAAAGCTTGCCAGAAGCGCGATATAAAGCGGGTTCTGACCTTCTCCACCGGAATTTTTCTTGATCATCTTGCTCAGACCGATCCGCATATCCTTTTCTCCCTGCACGATCTGCTGCATATCAAAGGAAAGATACGTGCGATAATCTGCATATTTATCCATATTTTTTCTGGCTTCTTCCAGTTCCTCCCTAGTGGCATTCTCCGGCGGAATGAAAATCTCGATCAGCTCATTCATCAGATCTCCGTATTCTTCCTCATGCTCCATGGTAAACAGGTTCATCTGATTTTCCATGTGGTCACTCAACTGAGACGGATTGATATCCAATGCGTCATCCATAAACATCCGATAGAATCGTCCGTCCGGACCTTTGTTTTTCGTAATGACAAACTGATACTTGTCCTTTCCGAAATCCAGACGGCTGATGATCCGGTTCAATTCATCTTTTTTCTGATATGCCTCTTTGATTGCATAACGAATCTTGGATACAAAATCAACTTTAAAGTGTTCCACTGCTGCTCTCGCCTGTTCCTGTGCTTCTTCCCTGTATTTTTCCAGGTTATCGCACTCAAGATTTGAAAGCTGCTTTTCGTACACGTCATTGTCACGGATCGTTGCAGAATAGGTTCTGTTCGGATATTTTCGAAGATATGCACTCCTTGCTTCTACCAGTTTTTCATATGCTTTTTCCTGCGCATCTTCCAAAGGCTGTTTTTTCTTGATACGTTCCCGCATCAGGTACTCATAATTGCGGCTCTGTCTGCCCTCCAGATACTCCTGAAATTCCGGCTCATATTTTTCTCTGTCCTGCTGCCGGAATTCATTTTCTTTCTGCACTAACTGTTCATTAAAATCTACCTGCATGTTCTGGAATCGTTTTCCGTTTTCCTGATGATTCCAGATGGTTTTCTGAACTGCCTCAATCTCTGCTTTCTTTGCTTCCTGCTTCTGCTGGATTTCCTGTTTCTGCTGCTCCCACACCAGAACGGATTCCTCTCGCAGCTTCTGCATTGTATCCAGAAGTCTGGCCTTTTCTGCCTCCTTTGCCGGAATTTTCTGCAGATCAGACAGCCATTGTCTGTAATCCTCCAGAGGCTGTGTCAGTCCTTCCAGCTGAGAGATCCTGCGAATTTCTTCCAGCATTTCCTGCAGTGGAATCCGTTCCTCCTGAAGACTCTCACATTTTTCTTCCAGACGGCGGATCCTCTGACGCATACTGGTCTCTCCGATATATGCCCTTCTCGTATAATTTTCCGGATTGATATGCTGCAGACGGAAGCTGTGGTACAGCACACAGTCTGCAGTGATTCCGATCCGGTTCTGACGAAGCTCTTCGATACTTTCACATTTGATAACATTTCCGAGGAAGAAATTGATGTATGCCTGCACATACGGCTCTTTTGCAATCAGCTCCTTAGCAAGGGCTCCTTCTTTTACTTCCCATTCTGTCTCCTGTACTTTTTCTGTATCCAGAACTGCTGCCCGGAAAAATTTCTTCTTATCCATGTCCTGATAGATTTCCATGGCAATTTTCGCGTACTTTGGTTCCACGACTAGAAGCAGCTTGTTGTTTCCGAGATATCCTTCGATGGCATTGTGCCAGCGTTCGTCCCGCACATCCAGAAGATCTGCCAGAATCTGCACATTGACAAACTTGCCGCACTTCTCATGCAGCCGGTTTCTCAACTCATATCTCGCTTCTTCCAGTTCTTTTGGATAGGCTTTTCTTCCCTGTTTCAGCTCTTTTAATTCTTCCCGTGCCGCTTTTTCTTCTTTTTTGACTGCGCGAAGTCTGGCATCCGTCTCCTGACGCTCTTCTTCCAGTTCTTCCCGGATCTGTGTCAGACTTGTCTGCAGCCGTTCCAGCTCACCTTCCGTGATCTTTCCAGAAACAAACCGGTCAATATCCCACAAGGTCTGATTCGGCGTCACATCTTTTTCTTTCCACTCTTTGAGACCATCTGCAGTCTTTTTCCATCTTGCCTTACTGTTCTGCAGCCGTTCCAGGGCTTCGTTCAGACTCTCCAGATCTTTTTCCAGGGCTGCATAACCACTGTCCGCAATCTTCAAAATTATTGCTTCGTATTCTTTCTGAAGTTCTGCCTGCTCTTTCTCCAGATTGACTCTTTTCGCTTCCTGTCCTGCAATCTCCGTCTGTGTCTCTTTCATCCGGTCATTCAGTTCCTGGATCTTACTCTGCAGATGCAGGATTTCCAGCCTGGAAATCTGATAGGTACAGGACGCCGTCTCTTCCTGTTTTTCTTCATACTGCCGATAGGAACCCCGGATCTCCTGAAGATACCCGATTTCTTCCATGGTCTCTTCGATTTTCCCGCGCATTCTTCCATACTGCATCACACTTTCCTGCAGCTCTTCAATGTGCATATCCTGCTCCATACAGATATATTCTTTCACGAAATCTTCCAGTTTGATATTCATACGAAACGGAATGGCTCGCTTGAACAAACGAGGAAATTTTTCGATATCCAGACCACCCAGATAAATGTCATACATCTGTCTGCGGAATCTCTCATTGCTCGGACCACAATAATACTCTTCCTTTGAAAATGTCCGCTGCAGATATTCTTTGACTTCAAATGTCGTCAGGCAGCGCTTATCCGCCCGGTACTGATTTTCCAGAAGCCCGCTTTTATGCCAGAAAAACAGGCGATTGATCTCATTTGTGGCTGTCTCAACATCAAATACCACTCCCACACACTGCTTTTCTTTCGTATCTGTCTGCTCCAGCTCCAGAACGATCGTACTGGAGAAATTCTGGTTTCTCAAATACTGGGATTCGTTATTTTCCCCGATGTTCACCATTCCCCTTAAATATTCGATCAGAGAACGGTCAGAGTCGTCTGCTGCCGCCTTATTAAAAAATCCTCTTCCGTCTGTGTTCGCGTACAGTACGATCTGCATGGCGTCGATCACTGTAGACTTTCCACTTCCGGAATGTCCGGTAAAGAAATTGATTCCCTGATTAAGAGTAAGTACTTTTCTGTCTATGTAATGCCAGTTATTCAGGCAGATTTTCGAGAGCGCTTTGAACGCCTGTTTTGTCTCCACTGTCTTCCTCCTCGCTGAACGTCTCTAATAGTTCTCTGATATCATCTCCAAGCAGCACTGTATTGATGCACGGATAAATAACAAGTCTGCTGTTCTCATCCAGCTCCTCCATCACATCCACAGGTTCCACAATCTGATATTTTTTCAAAAATGCAACAGTCCTCCGCATCTCTGTCGGGGACGGCAAGCCGCTTAACACATGGAATTCTCCCGCTTTTCCGTTCACTGCTCCAAGAGTGGTCACGATATGGCTGCTGGATGACACTGCTGCCATCTGCTCATCATAGATTAGCTTTAACACCAGAATATAGATTGTGGCAAGTCTGGAGAGCTTTTCTCCCCATAGTGTCTCTCCCTGGATGTACATGACGCCCATATGCAGATTTTCCTGCAGTGTGATTCCGGCAACTGCAAAATATTTCTCCAGAAATTCCCTGTGCTTGCTGCATACACGGTACTCCCTGACCGGAACCATCCGCCCGGTCCGTTTTTCAAATTTTCGTTCCAGAAGAAAGGTCTGACGATATAATGTCTGGATCACATGTTTGATATCGTCCTGCTCTTCTTCCGAAAGCTGTTCGTAATATTCGATCATTGCGGTCTCCTTCGCACAAATTTTAATGCCGGATATTGATACTGTCCACTTTGGATGACTGTCTCCTCCTCATTCAATACCCGATATTTACTGTTCTTTCTGGTACTGTAGTCATATGCCAGGATCAGTTTTTCAAATGCTGTCTCTTCTGTAATATGAAGTGTTCCGGCGTCCATCACTTCGTTTTCCATATGCTCTTCGATAAAATCCTCAATCTCCTGTCTGCTGTAGCGCATCTGAATCCGGTTTAACTTCAGCACATCCTCCCGGTTCAGATCTTCATATTCTTCATCCTGTCCCATCTGGCTGATAAAGTCTGTCCTCTGTTTTCTTCTCTTATACAATGATTTTTCGGAAATCATCTCAAACAGAGACAGGTTCATCCGTTTTCCTGCTTCCGTAAGCAGCTTCTCCGGTTCTTCCTGCGCAGATATTTTATTCAGAAGCTGCACCACCAGCCCTTTGGTATCAGTCTCTCCGCTTAACAGATAATTCATCCGGCTCACGGTTGCCCGCACATATTTGGAATGCTCTCTGTCCATATTGGAGATCCTGTGTTCAATGTCATCAAATCCCCGTTCGATCAGATCCAACAGATCTAACACATCCTCTTTCGTATCTCCTGCTGCTTTTGCTTTCTGCCGGATGCTTTCGATCCATTCTTCATTTTCCCGCATATCCCGGAGACATTTTTTAATGTCCATCTTGTAGATATAAAAATTGTCTGATGTTTTTAAAATATGATACTTTTTCTTGACAATTTCTTCCACATACCCGTCCAGATGCTCCCGCAAAAGTTCCCCGTAAGACTCCTGATCCAAAAGCCTCTCGAAAAACTTGTCCATATTATGAAGCATATCCTGCAGCGCTTTGTTCAGCTTTCTTGTATTGATCAGGGCCGTCCTGAGCATATTCAGATTTACTCTGGAATTATTCTGAAAGGAAAACAGCGTAGCATATACATTCTGAATATATAATTCTGTTTCTTCCAGCTCTTCGGACGTGAGTCGCTCAAATGCCTCAATAAAAACCGCCGCATAATCCGGTATCACAATATTTGTGGTCATCGTACTGTAATCTTCGATCTTCTTCAGCCATCCGGTCTTTAAAAGCCACCGTAAAATGCGGGATGCTGTCGTCTCCAGCATGTCAAAATCCGTCTCGTTCTCCTCCCGCTGAAGCAAAACCTGTTTCTGTGCATTCATATCACTCAATACCTGCACACAGATTTCTTTCGTCAGAAAATAATTACTGTACTGATATTCCTCATTGATCACCAGCAGCGACTCCATATAAATCTCCCGGTTTACCGAACGGAACAAACTCCAGAATGTGTCCGGGATCTCGTATCGTAACTGCATAATTTTCTCCGTATCTCGTTGATTTGTGTCTGTAATATTATAGCACGAAGTCGGTTTCAGGTACAAATAGTTCTGTAACACAATATGCCCCCTCCCGGGAGAACAGTCTTGTTATTTTAACTGCCTTCCCGAAAGGGAGCATATCTGATGAAAGGATATCCCTTCTATATGTTTACTTTTTCACTTTTAGTGTACTTTAAATTCATCCGGCACCTGATCAATCGTCTGCCATTTCTGCATTGCGTTTTCTACGCTCATTCCTTTGCTGATCGCATCCTTACGCACTGCATTGATTGCCTGAATTTCTTTCATTCTTGCACCGGTCAGTTTATATCCGCGCATTGCGATCAGTGTTGCGATCCATGCAAGCATTGGAACAACACAGAATAAAATGATTACAATCGTATGCATTCCCTCTGAATAAGGGGTTGTTCCATCCGGAAGTGTTGACAGTCCGATGATTGTCACCGCAATTCCTACTACTGTAGATCCCAGAGAGCTTACCAGCTTATCCACAAGTGAGAATAAGGTTCCGATAATTCCCGGAATATAACGTCCGGAGCGGAATGTTTCGTAATCTGAACAGTCTGCAACCATTGGAATCGGCATATCTGCTGTTGCATAATATGCTCCGTATCCAATTCCGAAAAAAAGGATAAACAGGATCGTATAAAGATTCAGGTTTGTCAGACTCACATTCATCGCTGCAACTTCCGGTTTCCACAACAGAAGCAATACTAAAACACCGATGTACATAACAAGTGCAACGCTGATATAGAGCATTAAAGATGCCTTCTGTCCTTTCTTCTGTGAAGTACGTACTGTCAACAGGAAGAACGGAACGGAAAATACATATCCGACGATCATCATCGGAAGATACAGACCTTTGTAATCTCCCATCATCGCTCCGTAAAGCATTGCCAGAACCGTCATATTCGTCGCGATCGAGAATGCAAGCTTACATCCTGCACCTGCGATCATCAGTCTCTGCAGTTCTTTGTTTGCTTTTAAAATAGCTACATATTCTTTTATTTTAACTTTTTCTTTTCCGCCTTCTCCACCAAGTCCAAAGAATTCTGGACGGTCTTTTTCTGCAATACCGATAACAGCCAGTGCAGTCATGATCGCTGATACGATCATTGCCAGAGGAATCATGATATTAAAAAATTCTTCTGTTCTGTAATTTCCTCCGGTTACGATCGGCGCAAGAAACTGTACAAGCCCCATTCCGATCAGGCTGGCAATCGTATTAAAGATTGTAAACAGAGGTCTCTGTTTCGGGTCATTTGTGAGACATGTCTGTCCTGAACGTGTAACCGATGTCTGAAATGTATATCCAACCATATTCAGTGCGTAGAATAAAATAAAGCATAAATAACGCAGCCACATCATATCCTCAGAAATGATACGGGTTCCAAAATACAGTAAAATTGAGGATACGATCATAATCAGGTTTCCGATTACCATAAACGGTCTGAATTTTCCCCATCTGGTAGAAGTTCTGTCCATGATCGCTCCGATGATCGGGTCAATGAACGCATCTCCTGCACGCATCAATGTTACCATTGTAGTTGCAAATGCCAGCAATAAGCCAAGAATTCCGTTTGCATAATATGCAATAAAGTTCATTGTCAAAATATAATAGACGTTTGTCGCCCCATTATTCATAGGGAAAAGAACAAGCTGATACATCTTTGCCCTGTTCAGAGCATTAACAGATGTTGCCTGAGTAGATTCCTGTTTCATATTATTCTCCATTCTCCCGCCCGGATACGGCGGTTTGCCTCTTTACCTAAAACAGCACCTCTGCTTTGTAAAAAGCAGAGGGCCGTCCGATTTACTCGTTTCTTATTTCAATTTCTTCTGCAAGATTTGCAGTTGCTTCCTACTTATACCCAGTTCTGGCTCTTTCCTTTGCTCTTTTTGAGCTTGTAATCCGGGTTTGGCTTGCTGACGCGGCGAAGTGTGCTCGTATCTTTTGCCTGACCGGACACAGCTTCCAGATGAACTTCTCCGTTTAACGGAACGCGGAATTCAAAGACTTTATTGCCTGTCTTTTCTTCCAGGAGCTTGCCGTTTGCATATAATGCAACTTTTGTCTGGTTCGAATAAACCTTGACTGTAGTGACTGCTTCCGTTCTGTCTACGTAGCGGCTTCCGCAAAGATGTACGAAAGGCTCTTTGCTCCAGTACGCTTTGTAAATGTAGAAGCTGTCTTTTTTTACTTTCCGGTCGAATGTCATAAGTCCCTTATGATTCATTCCCGGCTCTCCACCCTGATCTCTCGCATCTGCCGCAAAATCGAACATGTTCCATACGTGGGTACTCCACATATACGGATGACGCTCAAAACATTTCAGCATAAATTCATGGTAGCGACTCTGATATTCTTCTGTATGGTCTCCTCTTCTTGGACGTGAGGAATGTAAATTCGGCATTCCTTCACAGCCATACTCAGAATATCCCAAACACCTGTTAGGGTACACGCGGTGGAAAAAGCTGATCCACCAGTCATTTAAAAACAACCCTGGAACATACCATCCCAAATACAAGTTCCAGCTTACTAAGTCAGACAGATGTGCTACCTTGTTGAAAGGACCGCACACTGCATAGCAGGCCAGCGTTGTAGGACGTGTGGAATCCATTTTGTGACACAGATCATTGAGTTCACGGTGATTATCCAGCATATCCTTATTATCCTTTGTGGAAATCGTGATCTCATTGGATATTCCCCATGTAACGATACTTGGATGATTGTAATTCTGTACAATCAGCTCTTTCATCTGGCTAATGGTATTTTCCCGTCCGTTTGGCATATGTTCTGAGATGTATGGAATCTCCGCCCAGACAATCATTCCGTACTGATCACACAGATCATAGAAATACTGATCATGCTGATAATGCGCGAGACGAACTGTATTCGCCCCGATCTCACGGATAAATTCCATATCTTCTCTGTGGTGTTCTTTTGTTAATGCATTTCCGATTCCCTTCCGATCCTGGTGTCTGGATACTCCATGCAGAGGATAGGAGCGTCCGTTCAGGAAAAATCCTTTTTTCGGATCCACGCTGAATGTACGGACACCAAATGGAATGCGAACGTCGTCTTTGACTTCTCCGTCTTTCATCAACTCTACTACTGCTGTATATAAATATGGATCTTCTACTCCATCCCAAAGATGTACATCCGGTATCGTAACCGTCACATCTTTTCCTTCACCTTTTGCTACAGGATTTCCCTGTGCATCAATTAAAGTTACTGCTACTTTGGCATTTTCTGCCTTATGGAAACTCTCTACATGAACCTTTCCATCTTTTCCTTCTACTGTCGGCGTTACCATTACACCGTCTCCGCCGTAGTAGTCCATCTCAAAATGTTCATTTGATACAATACGAAGAAGAACATCTCTGTAAATTCCACCATAAAATGTGAAATCTGCTTTTTGAGGATATACCCTGTCGTTGACACTGTTATCCACTGCTACTTCTAACTTGTTTTCTTTTGTTAAAAACTCTGTCACATCTGCACGGAATGTGGAATATCCGCCGTCATGACTCATCACCTTCTGACCGTTTAACACCACCTCGGCAGAGGAATTTACTCCCTGAAACTCCAGATATACTCTCTGGGTCTTGCTGTCAAGATCCGGGGCCGCAAATGTAGTGCTGTAGTGACAGGTTCCTCGATAATAGTCATTTCCTCCATCCTGTCCGTCCACTGCATTCCAGGTATGCGGTAAATCCACTTTGACCGCTTTTCCGTCACGCCCTGTGAACACCCAGCCTTTCTTCAGTTCAATTTCTCTTCTCATTTTACTGGTTCGCATAGTAATTACTCCATGTTTTTGTTATTTCTTACACTTCTCAATTTATTTCGAAATGATTATATCTGCAATAATTTGCAAGTACAACCGTTTTTGTTCAGGTGGTATTTCTTGTGGTGTAAGTGGGTAAATTTTTTACAAAAAAGAGCCTGGCTCACTGACCAGACCCTTTGTGTCTCTTCTACTTTTTGTTGGAATCTCTTTCAAGAGGAAGCATAACGTTGAAATAAAAACATCCATTTTTTACCTCTGTTGTCAAATGTCCCTCATATTTTTGAATGGTATGGAGCATGCTCTTCATTCCATATCCGTGATATCCGTTCTTCGCCTTTGTCGTAAGCGGAAGTCCATCCTCAAACTTCACTTCTCCGCACATCGGATTGACTATCTGCAGCATCAGAAAGCTTTGTCTTTCGTACAGCATGATATCAATCACTCTTTTTTCTTTGCTTTCCAGCTTTCTCACCGCTTCAATTGCGTTATCCAGAGCATTTCCAAACAATGTATACAAATCTACCGGATTCATAAAAGCCAGCAGAGATCCATCTGCCACACAGTTGATATGAATCCCGCTATTTTCACAGATCAGACTTTTTTCTGTCAAAATGGTATCCAGAATTTCATTTCCTGTTCTCACAATAGCACTGTAGATCTGCACGGATTTTTCAATTTTTTCGAGATATGTTTCCCTCTCTTTTTCATCTTTGACAGCACGTATCGCCTGTACCTGATGCTTCAGATCATGACATTTGTGATTGATCAGCTCTATCGTCTCTTTGGACAGCTGATACTGCCCTTTTTGTTGATGCCAGAGAAGCTGAATGGTTTCCAGCTCTTTTCTCATACTGCTCTTTTTAAACAATGCACTTTGCAGATACAATAAGGTGATACAATAAAACTGCAACACAATGTTGAATAAAGCAGCCCCCGGATCGACCTTTGCGTAAATAAACAAATTTTCTGACATAATACAAAACACCCATGCAGAAACCATCTGTCTCGGGCCAATCTGATATTGCCCCTTTTCCGGCATCCAGCGAGCCAGTGTCAGTCCTATGGCCACATTTACTGCCACCGAAAATAAAATTTTCAAAAGCCAGTTTCCCAAATCTCCCAGCAGTGGACTGCAAAGTACATAGCTGGTTTCCAGTACCAGCAAAAATGTCATCGTTCCCCATACACCACAATACCAGAGGCCAAATCCCTTGCCCTTCACACAATTGTAAAAAATCAGAACCGCACTAAAATACGTAATAAATAAAAGGGGAACCTGCCCCCAGTAGCTCCAGTCTGTAAGATTTTCTATCAAATAATATACTCCGGACAAAATTAAAACACATACTGCTCCCGATAGAATCAGTCTGACTTTAAAATGTGTCTTTCTTCTCAGCGGAAGCAGAAACACCAGACAGGATATCCATAAATTAATCCCATACCACAGGCTCTCCATTCCCAGCTTTAGATTTTCACTCATCGTTTCCCTCTTCCCTTTCCTGCATCAGCCTCCCAGAAAATCTACCACTGCACTCAGAAATGCAGGTCTGTTTCTCCTGCTGATTTCCAGCTCATCTCCACCCACAACCGCAATGTTTTTTCTGATTTCGGAAACATACTTCAAATTTACCAGATAACACTGATTACATTTTACAAAATGCCAGTCTTCCAGCTCTTCCTGCACGTCCTTTAATGCTCCGCGAATCGTAAATACTCCTGCTTTCGTGTGATAGTGGAGCATCCGGTTCTGGATCTCTACATAATAGATCTCTCTGCTGTCCAGAAATTTCGCCCCATCCGGAAGATTCAGACAGATCCTTTTTCCTTCCCGGTTTTTCACTCTTCCCACAGCTCTTGTAAAACGCATGGAAAAGGTATAATAGTTGAGCGGTTTTAAAATGAAATCCAGCGCATCTACTTCGTAGCCCTTGATCGCATACTGCGCCATATTCGTGATAAAAACAATCACTACCTCCTTATCCAGCCCCCGTATCTTCTGAGCTGCCTCCATACCATTTAGATGAGGCATTTCGATATCCATCAGAAGAATATCAAATTTTTGATAATTCTGAACCAACTCTCTGCCGTCCTGAAATGCTGTAGTCTGAATCTGGAGATCATATTCCTTTGCATATCTGCCCACCATTTCCTGTATCAATCCACGATACTCTGTTTCATCTTCTACAACAGCTACATGCAGCATCCTCTGCCTCCTTTGCTATAAAATATCATTTCCTGACTTGGTTTCTTATAAGAGTATTATTATACCATAATCTTTTTTGAAGATGTACCCCCTAAATATTTGATGTATACAGTATCAATGGCTTTTCTTTTGACTCTATCTATTTATGAAATTTTTATTGGACACTTCATATTCCTCATGTTAGACTTTATTCATAACATTTCAGGAGAACGGATATTTCTTTTTATTTCCATGTTCTCTTCTTTATTTTCAAAAAACAAATCCAGATGAAATCATCAAATTTTCAATCTAATTCACAAACCATCAGGAGGAACCGCTTATGAGCAATGGACTAAAACAATATTTTCCAATGATTCAAACCCGAGAGGAGCTTTGTAAAAAAATTCAAACTACCCCTGAATTAAAATTTCTGTTTGATTCGTGGGACGAATCCCAACAAGAAGAATTTCTGCAATTTTGCACAGGAATGCAGGGTGTCAAAATACTTTACGATTCTTTTTTCAAAGAAATTTTAAATCCGGATACTGCACCTTCACGTCTGGAAGAATTACTGTCACTGATATTACAACGGCATATTCGTATTTTACACGTACTTCCAAACGATTCTTCCCGAATTGCAGAAGAAAATGCTTTGCTTATTATGGATATTGTTGTTCAACTGGAAGATGGAAGCATTGCAAACATTGAAGTGCAAAAAATAGGATATTCCTTTCCCGGACAACGCAGTGCATGCTATTTGGCTGATCTTTTGCTCCGGCAATACAAACGTGCCAAAAATGAACGGAAAAAGAAATTCAGCTATCGGGATATAAAAAGCGTGTATACCATTGTTTTTATAGAAAAAAGTTCTGGAGAGATGAAACGGCACAAGCAGGATTATGTCCACCATTTTTGTCAAAAGTCAGATACAGGACTTCATATGGAGCTTCTGCAGGAATTCGTTTTCATCCCACTTGACATCTATCGGGAAACCCGTCACAATAAAGGTATACCCATCCGGGCATCCCGTAATACATGCCTGCGGCGGGCGGACTTTGTCCGATAAGGTATCAAAAACGATTTAGATGCGTGGCTCACATTTCTCAGCGAGGATAATCCGGAAATAATCGTCCAGCTAATCAAACAATATCCGAAGTTTATTCCTATGTACCGGGAGATTTATGAGCTTTGCAGGAATGTGGAGAAAGTTATGGGATTGTTTTCAAAAGAATTACAAATATTGGATAAGAATACCGTGCAGTACATGATCGATCAAATGCAGGATACGATCGATGAACAGAAAAATACCATTGGTGAACAACAAAGCATTATTCAGGAACAACAAACTATCATTGAACAACTTAAGAAACAACTGGAAAAATAATTATGCCCAATAATAAGGAGTGCCACTTTTATGGATTTTTACACCGCAAAAAGACAATTCAACAATTATTTAAAAGACTACGACTGCCACAATGACAAAATCCGTTTAAAGATCGTACACACTTACGGCGTTGTAAAAGAAAGTACTGACATTTCAGCCCGTATGCGGTTATCTGAGGAAGATACCACACTTGCAAAGATGATCGCCCTGCTGCATGATATCGGACGTTTTGAGCAGTTAAAACGCTTCGACAGCTTTCTTCCGGACACGATGGATCATGCCGCTTACGGTGTAAAAATTCTGTTCAATAATGATAATGGAGAAAACCTGATCCGCAGGTTTGTTCCCGAATCTGATTTTGACGAAATCATCCGTATTTCCATTGCCAAACACAGTGATTTTAAGCTGGATGGAATTTCCGATGCACGTACTTTACTTCATGCAAAGATCATCCGGGATGCCGATAAACTGGACAACTGCCGTGTAAAACTGGAAGACAGACTGGAAACTTTTATGGATACTTCCGCAGAGGAAACAGGCGCCTCTGCGATTTCTCCAAAAGTAAGAGATTCTATTTTACGTCATGAATGTATCCTGTCCTCTGACCGGGTAACACCGATGGATTACTGGATTTCTTATCTTGCTTATTTTTATGATATTAACTTCCGGGAAAGTCTGGATATCATCGAAGAGCAAAACTATATTCCCAAAATCATTGCCAGGATCCCTTATACCAATCCGGAGACAAAAGAAGTGATGAAACGCGTGGAAGAAGAATTGATCGAGTATGCCCGGATCGGACTTATCTCTTCCTGTCCATAATCTTACAATACACCATCCCGGCCAGCGTACTCACTGTTGTCGCCACAATCCCCGCACCTACAATTGCCGCCGGATTCACACTTCCATACTGACTCCGGTAGGCGATCACATTGATCGGGATCAACTGCAGCGAAGAGATATTCATGATCAGAAATGTGCACATTTCATTGGATGCCACGCCGGGCTTTCTTGCCTTTCCCGGCGCTCTTTTCATCCTTCTTTCCTGTTCTAATTCGGCCAGTGCCTGCATTCCCTGAAGTCCGGCAGGCGTTGCCGCCCAGCCCAGCCCCAGAAAATTTGCAATAAAGTTTGTTGTAATATACTGATTCGCCTGATGCTCTTTCGGAATATCAGGAAACAAAAATCGGATCAGCGGTCTCATTTTTTTCGATGCCATCTCAATAATTCCCGCCCGGGACGCAATTTCCATGATTCCCATCCAGAATGCCATCACTCCCACCATTGTAATACACAAGGTTACTGCATCTTTTGCAGAATCCAGAGCTGCATTCGTGATATCGGGCATTTTTCCGGTGAATGCACCATATATGATTCCGATTATAATCATTCCTGCCCACAGATAATTCAACATCTTTTATTTTTCTCCCTGCCACATATATTTTTCTACCAGTTCAAACGGTGCCGGTCCTACATCCAGTACTGCCTTATGAAATTCTTTCTGGGAAAAATCCTCGCCCTTTTTTTCGACCCATTTTTTCTTTAATTCCAGAAATTCTACATAGCCGATATAATACTTCAGATAATTTCCCGGAGATCCAATGATCAGATCATAAATCTGATTCACTATCTCCGCACTTCCGACTCCATATTCTTTGAAAAATTTTACAGTATCCATCCGATTCCACCCATCATAATGAATGCCCATATCTGCCAGCGCATACAATGCCAGCAAAATGGAACTGTTTTTCTGAAGTAGAACCGCCTGCTCCCTGGTAAGCGAATCTGCCAGATAGTAGGAACCCATTTCCGCATACGTTGCCCAGCCTTCCACATATCCGCCAAAATTGAAAATACTGCGCAGTGGATCCGGCTTTGTCGATGCGTAATAAACCGTCTGATACAGATGCCCCGGATACCCCTCATGAGCCAGTGTTGTATACAGTGTCAGCTTATTACCCATCTGGGCCTGGTTGACATAGATGACATTTTCTTCTGTGTCATCCAGTGCCGGTATCATATAGAATGCCGGACTTAGATGTGCTTCCATGGCTTTTGGCACATATTTTACTTCTACACTCGTCTGGGGAAGTTTTGGGAACGTCTTCTGAATATCCAGACTCAGGCTGTTTAATATTTCTTTTGGATCGGTAGATTCCATCACTGCTGTTTCCTTTGCCTGTTCTGCTGTCAGTCCGATCACAGCTTTCATTGCCGCCAGATCATCTTTCATTTGATTCTTTGTCAGTTTCTGTAATTGAGGAACTGTTCTTGCAGATCCTGTGGACGCCTGCACTGTCAGCTCATAATATTCTTTTCCGTTTGGCAGATAACAGAGTCCTTCTTCGTTCTTACTGGAATCTTTCAACTCCACCACGGTTTTAATCAGCTGCTGATAGGCCGGCAACACATAGGTCTGCAGCATATATGCATTTTTCTGGATATAATCACTTTTCTCCGATTCGGACAGATCTGTAAGCTTCTGGATCCGATCAACAAACGTGGAAATCAGATAGTTGGAGTCTCCCATATCAATGAATGCCTGACACTGTTCAATTACGGTGTCCGCCGTATAGCTTGCCATAAAAAGCCCTTTTTGTGCCTTTTCCTGTTCAAATGCGATCAGGGAATTAAAATAATCGGGTGTTGTTTTCATCAACTCCAGATAAGCATCCACATCTTCTTTGCTTTGAAACTGATATTCTGACAACAGTACCGGAATCTGTGTCTGCACACCGCTGACTGTCCCCATGGGCTCTTCATACAGCAGATAGTCACTTTCTTTTTTAGATAACTCCAGATAATAATCCAACACATCATATGTAAGCCTGTTTTCCCTTGATAATTTCCGATAGGAAAATCGTTTCAATGCCGCCTGTGTATTTTCTGTGGAAATTTTTCGGGTTCCTTTATCCGTATTAAAATATCCGAATGTAACCGGGGAATCCTGAATCCCATACTGACCGGGATCTTTGAGTGTATAATGCAGACTGACCGTATTTGACGCCACTTCCTGACAAAATAAGGTTTCGGTAAATTTTCTGAACTTTTTATTCTGGATTTCTGAAGACTGCCCGTGACATCCGGACAATATCACAGACAACAGCAAGGTAAGAACAAGAATGATCGAGATGACTTGCTTTTTTGTGCTCTTTCGCAAACGATCTGACATGGCAAACTCCCAAAATCGATTTTGTTTTATCTTATGAGTTCTTGAGGGATGTTATTCTCTGAAACCGCATATAGATTTAAAAATCTGATTTTATTTTGGAGTCATTCATGAATCTTTTTCTCTACCTCACCAATTTTATTGTCCCGTTTCTGATCCTTGCCATCATCGTCTATGGACTTCTGATGAAGATCAACGTCTATGAACATTTCATCAAAGGTGCCCGAAACGGATTTTTAACCGTTCTCAAGATCATGCCCACACTCATCGGACTTATGGTTGCAGTGGGTATTCTCCGCGCTTCCGGGTTTCTGGAGATGATTTCCTCCTGTATTGGGCAGTTTACTGCTGCCATTGGATTTCCCGGAGAACTGGTTCCTCTTACGGTTGTCAAAATGTTTTCTTCCTCAGCCGCTACCGGACTTCTTCTGGATCTCTATAAAGAGTTTGGTACGGATTCTCTGATCGGACTGATCGCATCCATTTCCATGTCCTGTACAGAGACCATCTTTTATACTATGAGTGTCTATTTCATGACCGCAAAGATCAAAAACTCCCGCTACACACTGACTGGAGCGCTGATTGCCACCTTCGCCGGACTGGCAGCCAGCGTGGTCCTGGCTCAATTCATGCTGCAATAGATTGTTTTGCAGGTTTGAATATGATACACTGATGTTAGACATAAGGAGGTGTTCTGATGGCGAGTATTACTCTTGAAAATCTGAACAAGACATATCCCAACGGATTTGTATCTGTCAAAAATCTTTCTTTGCATATAGAAGACGGAGAGTTTGTTACCTTTTTCGGACCAAGCGGCTGCGGAAAATCCACCATACTTCGCATGATCGGTGGTATGGAGGATATTACATCCGGTGAAATCTATCTCGGAAAAGATCTGCTCAACGATATTCTGCCCCGTGACCGTAGTCTTGCCATGGCGTTTCAGAATTATCAGCTCTATTCTCACTTAAACGTGTATGACAATATCGCGCTTGGACTGCGCCTTCGCAATCTTCCGCGGCAGATTATTGACAGCCGTGTGAAAATGGCAGCACATTTTTTCAATATCACGGACATTCTTGAGAAAAAGATCCGGGTGATCAATGAGGCGCAGAAACAACGCGTTGCACTTGGACGTGCTGTTGTATGCAAACCAAAAGTCCTTCTGGTCGATGAAGATTTTGCCCGACAGAACGAACATCGCAGAAAAGAAATGATGCGTGATATCCGGCGCATCAACAAAGAGCTTGGCATTACAGTCCTCTATGTAACTAACAAGCGGGGAGAAACTGAGATTGCAGGACAAAAAGTAATCTCCATGAGAGACGGAGAGATTGTGGATATCAAAAAAATCTGAATCACATAAGCTCATCGTACAAAAAAGGAACGCAGAAATCTTTCCTGATCCCTGCGTTTCTTTTTTATTTTCTGCTTTCCAGATATTGGTAAATATCCCGCTTGGACACTCCCCTGTCCTTTGCGACAGCTTTCATTGCTGATTTCTTATCCATTCCCTGTTTTGTGTATACTTCCATGTGATCTTCAATGGTCATTTCTTCCCACTGTTTTCTCTCCTCTGCCCGGGCTTCTTCCCGGCTCTTCCCCTCGATCACCAGAACACACTCGCCTTTTGGAGCATTTGCCTCATAATGAGCCACTGCCTCTTCCAAAGTCACTGCAAGAGCTGTCTCATGACGTTTTGTCAACTCCCGGCATATGGTAATCTTCCTGTTTCCAAGCCGCTCCAGAAACAATTTCAGAGTCTTTACAAGACGATGAGGTGCTTCATATACGATCATAGTCCTCGTTTCAGTCTCCATCTCCTTTAAAATCTGTTCCCGTTCTTTTTTATCTGATGGCAAAAATGCTTCAAATGCAAATCGTCTGGTAGACAGCCCGGAAATTGTCAGTGCCGTAATACAGGCTGCTGCCCCCGGAAGAGATGTTACCGAAATTCCGGATTCATAGCACATCTTCACGAGTTCCTCTCCGGGATCCGAAATTCCGGGCGTCCCGGCATCTGTGATCAAAGCGATATCCTGTCCTTCCAACAGCTTTTCTACCAGCTTTCTTCCTTTTTCGTATTTATTGTATTCGTGATAACTGGTCATTGGTGTCTGTATCTCAAAATGATTTAACAGCTTGATACTGTTTCTTGTATCCTCCGCTGCGATCAGATCCACTTCTTTGAGTGTACGGATCACACGAAAAGTCATATCCTCCAGATTTCCGATTGGAGTTGCACACAAATATAACGTTCCTGTCATGCTGTTTCCTTTCTCTCACCCTCACCGGGTATACATAATTATAGGCGGTTCGATCGTTACCCTCGGTTTTCCGCCTCGAAGACCTTCGATCAGCACCATCGTAGGTTCCTTATCAATATAAGGATGCACAAATCGGATCCGCTTCGGTTCGATCTTATATTCACTCATCTTCGTCAGAATCTCTGCCAGACGAAACGGTTTGTGTATCATATAAAACCGCCCTTTCCCGTCCGCAAGTAATTGTTTGCTCTCTCGTAAAATATCATCCAGAGTACATAAAATCTCATGCCGCGCGATCGCTTTGGCATCTCCCGGATTCTGCAGACCATGCTGATTCAGCATATACGGTGGATTGGTCACGATCACATCAAAAAAAGTCGGCTTGAATAACGCTGCCGCCTCTTTGATATCTCCCTGCACAATCTCAATTTTTTCCTGCAGATGATTCCACTCTATACTTCTTCGCGCCATATCAGCACTTTCTTTTTGAATCTCAAGTCCGATAAAATGCTCTCCTCTGGTCTTTGCGGACAATAAAATCGGTAAGATCCCAGTTCCGGTTCCCAGATCCAGAACCTTCTCCCCCGGTTTGACCTTGGCAAAATCAGAAAGCATCACCGCATCAATCCCAAAACAAAATCGTTCCGGATCCTGGATAATCTGAAGCCCATTAAGCTGCAGATCATCCAGACGCTCTCCGGATTTTAAATTATTTGTCATCTAATCTTGACGCTCCTTCTCCCTTTTCCAGTTCCGCGAGCTTGCGCATCTCTTCTTTTGAGACCTTCGCTTTTCGCTTACGCGGACGGAATTTTAATTCTTCCGCCTGATATTCCCTGATTTCTTTTTCATCGTTTTCCAGATTTACAACTACTTTCACCAGTTTTCTCAGAACACTTAAGGAATGGACCGTTCCTGTCAATCCATCTGAAGTCGTAACCGTATCTCCTACTGACGGAAGCTGGCTGTTTAATTCTTCATAAGTCTCTTCCTCGTTCGTCAGACAACACATCAGCCTTCCGCACACTCCGGAGATCTTGGTCGGATTCAGCGACAGATTCTGCTCTTTTGCCATCTTAATGGAAACCGCAGCAAACTCGGACAAATACGTGTGACAGCATAATGGTCTTCCGCAGATTCCGATTCCGCCCCGGATCTTCGTCTCATCTCTTACACCGATCTGACGCAGCTCGATCCGAATGCGAAATACTGCTGCCAGATCTTTTACCAGCTCACGGAAATCGATACGCCCGTCTGCTGTGAAATAAAACAGCACTTTATTGTTGTCAAATGTATATTCCGCATCGATCAGTTTCATCTCCAGACCATGCTTTCTGATCTTTTCCAGACAAATCTGAAATGCTTCCTTTTCTTTCTCTCTATTTTTCTCTTCTGTCTTCTGATCCTGCTCTGTGGCGATCCGAATGACAGACTTCAGCGGCTGTATCACCTCTTGATCTTTTACTTTTCTGGTTCCGATCACAACCTTTCCATACTCTACACCGCGCGCAGTCTCCACAATCACGTGGTCTCCCTGTTTGATCTCAAACTTTCCCGGTGAAAAATAGTAGATTTTTCCGGCTGTCCGAAACCTTACTCCAATCACTTTTGTCATTCTATCAGTTCTCCTTTATTGTCAATAAAAGCAATTCCATCGTCAGTTCAAAATTGACATTTGCTTTTAGTCTGGCCTTTGCCTTTTCAATTCCGTCCAGAATATTCTCGATTCCCTCGTAAGAGCTCTTGCTTGCCCGGTCCTTGATAAATCTGAGCTGATCAGAAAATACAACCTGATCCACATTCTTTGTGGCTTTATAGATCAGCACATCCCGATACCATACCGAGATCACATCCAGATAGTCTGTGATATTCATCTTATAAGAAACCACTCGTTTTACGGCTGCCTCCAGCGCATCCACATCCATGTCATTAATCTCACGCAGCAGATGAACTGCCTCTTCCTTGATCTCATTAAAATGCTCTGATGTCGCAAGCATGATCGCACGTCCCATATTTCCCTGCGCAAATGCCACGCACACATCTGCTTTATAATCCGGAATCTCCATCTGTTCCATCAGATATTTTTTGATCAGCTGATCTTTGATATTTCTCAGCTTCAGCATTACACATCTGGAACGAATCGTGGGAAGAAGAATCTCCGCATTCTCTGTCAAAAGCAGGATCACCGCATAAGCCGGCGGCTCCTCGATCGTCTTCAACAGCGCATTCTGCGCCTGTACACTCATCATATCTGCATCTGGTACAATATAGATCTTATATTTGCTGCTGTATGGCTTGATCACAATATCATTGTTGATCTGCTCTCTGATGTCATCAATACTGATCGTATTTGGTTTTTCGTGTGTCACCCTGATAATATCCGGCTGATTATTCGATGCTGCCTGTTTGCAGGACTGGCACTTTCCGCATGCGTCTCCGTCTTCATCCCGGTTCTGACACTGCAGGCTCATAGCGAACAAATTTGCCAGAAGTCGTTTTCCGGAACCTTTTTCCCCATTCAAAATATATGCATGGGAAACCTTATCTGTTTTTACCGCATTTTCAATATACTGTATTATATTTTTGTGTCCAACCACGTCTTTAAAACTGCTCATATCATCACCTGCTGTCTTTTCTTGAATTCCTTCTGGTTACTGTTTCAGTATAGCATAATTTTGATGTAAGATATACCCAGATTCCTGCAATTGCACAAAAAAAACAGCAGAAGTCTCCTTCCGCCGTCTTTCTTATATTCTGATCCCGGTGTCACCGTCAAACAAGTGCAGTTTATCATTTCTGAGACAAAAAGAAATCCTGTCTCCCCGTCTATATGGTGTGTCTGCATTTGTCCTCAATGCCACATCCTTCCCTTCGTATGTAAAATAAAGATAGGTTTCTGCACCGAGCATTTCATACACCAGAACCTCATGCTCTGTTCCTTCCTCTGTAAGTACCAGATCTTCCGGACGCACACCTACTGTGATCACCTCACCCATATATCCCTTTCGGAAAACTCTTTCGGCATCTTCTTCTGTCAGATTGACCGCAAAATCTCCAATCTGAAGATAGGTTCCATATTCTCCGCCTCTGCAGCATTTCCCCTGAAAGAAATTCATAGGCGGCATTCCGATAAAACCTGCCACAAATGTATTTGCCGGACAGTTGTAAAGTTCTTCCGGTGATGCGACTTGCTGAATCACTCCGTCTTTCATCACTACAATCTTTGTTCCAAGTGTCATCGCCTCTGTCTGATCATGCGTCACATAAATAAACGTCGTTTTCAGCTTCTGGTACAACCTCAGTATCTCCGCCCTCATCTGTGTTCTTAATTTTGCATCCAGATTGGACAATGGCTCATCCATCAGGAAAATTCTTGGATTCCGTACAATGGCACGTCCCATTGCCACTCTCTGCTTCTGCCCGCCCGAAAGTTCTCCCGGCTTTCTGTCCAGAACCCCTTCGAGCCCAAGAATCTTTGCCGCTTCCTCCACCTTCTGTCTGCGTTCTTTTTTCGGTACCTTTTTCAGCCGGAGGCTATATGCCATATTCTCAAATACGGTCATATGCGGGTACAGTGCATAATTCTGAAACACCATTGCAATATCTCTGTCGCATGACTGTACCTGATTCATCATTTTTCCATCGATCAGAAGCTCCCCGTCGGATATTTCCTCCAATCCTGCGATCATCCGCAGCGTTGTCGATTTTCCACATCCGGAAGGACCTACGAAAATCACAAACTCCTGATCCTTGATCTTAAGATTAAAATCCTGTACCGCAACTACTTTGTCTTCATATTTTTTATATACATGTTTCAACTGAATCTCAGCCACAGCAATGCCTCCTTAATATCTATATCTGTTCCAATAATTGCGGAAGTTCTCCCACAGAATTTAATATATAATCTGCTTCCCCGCAAAAATCTGCTTCCTGACTCACTCCGCTTAAAACACCAATGGCAACTCCCCCGTTTTCTCTTGCAAAACGAATGTCATTATATGTATCTCCAACCACTGCGATTTCCTGCGGCTTCAGTCCGAATTTTTTCTGAAATTCCAGAAACATATCTGCTTCCGGTTTCGGGCGCAGGACACCATCATCTGCTCCCACATAATCAAATTTTTCCAGTACCTCCAGACGTTTCAGACAGTTTTTTGCAGACGGCACAGTATCTGCTGTTGCAAGTCCGATCCAAATGTTTCTCTGTTTCAGCGAATCAAGGACTGCTTTAATGTCCGCTGTTTCCACATACTGTGCCTGACTTTCCGTCACATATTCAGCAAACAGCCGCTCCAGCTGCATCCTCACTTTTCGGCTGTCCAGATAAATCTGCTCCCTTGAAAGTTCATCCGTAATATCCAGAGCAATTTCTGAATAGGACTTATACGCAAGCCCGCCATAAGGATCGATTTCTCCATTCTCGATTCCCATAGCATAAAACACACGTTCCTTTACTTCCTCCGAAAGCTCATTTTCTTTTAAAAACTGTATTACGACCGCTTTTGCCGCACCCATCCATAAGGAAAAAAAGTCAATCAGAGTTCCATCTTTATCAAATAAAATACCTTTAATCATCTGTTAAACCTTCTGTCTCTCCTTTGATTTCTCCGAAAGTGGTCCTCTCCGGCTCTTTCTTTCCTCGAAATACCGGATTTACATATCCCAGAAATTCTTTTTTCTTTGTTCTGACTTCCAGTCTGATCCACTGCCAGGAAGTATTTTCCAGAATCAAGTGTGTCTCTACATGATATTTTCCGTTTTCAGACGAACTGACCGGAAGTTCCACATAATTTCCATTCATCACAAGAAATGCTTCCGGTTCTTCTGTCAGTCCCAAAATTTCCGCCCGATATGTAATCTCACACTTCTTTGCAGTGATCTCATCTCCCGGAAGACAGTCCTGACCATCCACCTTGATTTTTGGCTCTATTTTGCAGAATCTGGTCACACACAGATGTCCCTGCCTTACTGCATTCATCAGATTTTTCGGACTTAATCCGTCACAAAATACCCATGTTGCGGGATCTCCCACCGCAGACGGAAGGCTTGCCCCGTCATAAAATTCATCCTCCAGATTGTGAGAATCACTTCCTCCCACTCCGAACACACGAATTCCTTCATTCCATACTTGATCCAAAAAACGAATTGCCATATCATTAGATCCCGGCCCATCCGGATATGTCGGATCATTGATGATTTCTATACAGTTGATATCCCGCAGATCTGTATTTTCAAACTGCCACTTCCAGATGGTCAGAAACGGATGATTGATACTGCGAATCCATCCTTTTTGTTTTGCTTGTGCTATCGTCCGATCCATATACGTATCTATGATCTCTTCTCCGTTATGCTTCACGATCTCCAGAATTTTCTCCGGCATTTCCGTAATTCCAAACAGATTCATGTGTCCTTTATCTGTCGTTACCTCAATTCCGGGAAGCACACAGAGTGAAGTCTTACACCAGCCGGTATGCATCAGATTATGTTCTGTCGGCACATAAAAATCCAAACCGCTTTCCTCTGCTCTTTCAGAAGCATGACCGATCGTCTCTTTTCCGTCAGACAACCTCGTATGCGTATGAAAATCACCCTTATACCATCCGGATTCCGGACAAAATACGTTCTCCCAACGATAGCTTTTTTCCGAGATATGAAGTCCGTTTTCCACCCAGCATTCTCCGCCGATCGGATCAGAAACCTCATCTTTCCGGTCCGAAACTGTCAGTACAATTTCTCCGGTTTGTTCTCCCAGCTTCTGCGCAACATATTCTGTAAAAATGCCGATTCCGATTTTCCATGTTCCGGGATAAATCTCTCCCGGAACACCTCCTATCGTTGTATCCTTTGTACTTTTTCCGATTCCCGGATTCTGCTGCCCATATCCCAGCAGCTTCTGAAACCGAATTTCTTTTTTGGGATCTTCCAGAAACAAGAATGCCATATACTGAAATTCTTCGGGCATTTCTATCATCATCTGAATGTGTTCTGTTCCTTCCGGAATTTCAATCCATTTTTCCTGAATATTTTTTTCTTCTTTTCCGATTTTAAATCTAATCTGATCTCTCATTTTATAATGCATCCAATGCTTCCTGTGCTGTTTTCTGTGCTTCATCCAGAGCTTCCTGTGCAGGTACGTTTTCCAACTCTACCTTATCCGCTGCAATTGACAGGGCATCCAGAATCTTTCCTCCTGTCGGATCCTGAAGAGCCGGTGTTCCGTGAGATGCCTGCTGAAGCGGAACCAGTGCCTGAGGATTTTCTTCTGCATAAGACTTAAACTCTTCTACTTCCTGTGTAGACTCACGTACTGCCACATATCCTGTGCCCATGGACCATTTTGCCTGATTTTCCGGAGTTGTAAAATATTTCATAAACTCATAAACACCTTCTTTTTCTTCATCAGAAGAATTCTGAAGCATCACAAGCTGCAGTGCATCTGCCGTTGGTGCTGAAGAGTTGTCGTTAAATCCAGGCTGTTCCATTGCTCCCACAATGCTAAAGTCCAAATCTGCCTGATCTCCGGAAGAACCTGTATAACCGCCTGCTTTATTCTGCAGAACGTCGTCAATCGTCGTGTACCAGTATTCCCAGCCCTGTCCGCCGGAATTTACTTTCATGATCTTGTCATCGTGAATCCATGTACGGAAGCTCTCCCATACTTCTACCCATTCGTCTGAATTGATCATCACTTTTTTCCCATCCTCACTCAGAAGAGAGGCTCCGTTGCTGAGTGCTGCATCAATCAGATTTCCTGAGCCCCACATTGGCTCCCAGCCCACAAAGGAACCATCAGAAGCTGTCATTTTCTCTGCTGCCGCTGCAAGATCCTGCCAGGTCTTGATCGTTGCCGGGTCAATTCCCGCTTTTTCAAATGCCGCTTTATTGTAGTACATCACCTGTGTTGTACCATATGCAGGCAGTGCAAACAATTTTCCGTTCTCATCCTCCCCCTGCTCATAAAATACCGGCAGATAATCATCTTTTTCAAAGGAATCATCTTTTTCTACATACTCATTGATGTCTGCAACCAGATTTTTTTCAGAAAGATTTCTGGATTTATCTGTATCCAGAAGTGCCATGTCCGGAGCTTTCTTTCCTGCGATTCCTGCCTGCAGTTTTTCATAAGTCTCTGTATAATCCGCCTGCGTTGTTGTCTTAACTTCATATTTGTCCTGAGACTCATTGAATGCATCTACAATGTCCTGAAATACATTGACTGCTGTTTTTCCCCCGGAATACCAGAGATCCAACTGAATTTTTCCATCTGCTGTCTTTGTCGTTTCTGCAGCCTTTGCATTGTTTCCACATCCTGTCACCAGGGACATTCCAAGTACACAAACTAATAATGCTGATACAATTCTCTTTTTCATTTTCTTTTTTCTCCTTCATGCATCGTATATCGTTTTTTCTTTGCTTTCTTTATGTAAAAAAGGAATTATCCTTTCATACCCGTATCTCCGCCGATTCCATTGATAAACCACTTTTGCGTAAATGCAAACAGAATCAGAAGCGGCAGTACGATCAATGTACTTCCTGCCATGACCAGGGGCCATTCTGTTCCATAAGCACCGCCTTCTATAAAGAATTTTCTCAATCCCTGTGACACCATCATCTTCTCATCCGCATCTGTGATCAGAGAAGGCCACATATAACTGTTGTAGCAGGTAATAAAGTTCATCAGTCCAAATGTGATGAACGAAGATTTTGTCATCGGACACACGACCCGCCACAGAATCTTCCAGGAGCTTGCCCCGTCGATTCTCGCTGCCTCGATCAGTCCCATTGGAACCTGCATGAATGCCTGTCGAAGCAGAAAGATTCCGAAAATGCTGACACAGTTGGAAATGATCAGCCCTGTAAACGTGTTCAGCAGATTCCAGTTTGCCAGAATAATATAGCTCGGAATATATGTTGCTGCTGTCGGAAGCATATAAGTTCCCATGATGACTGCAAACAACGCTTTCTTGCCTTTAAAATTCATAAAAACAATCGCATAGGCGATCATCGCACCTGTTACGATCTGCAGCGCCAGCGTGATCACTGATACAAACAAACTGTTGCCGACATATCGAAGAAGCGGTGATTCAAAAATGACCTGGTAAAAGTTATGCCACTGGAATTCTGCCGGAAAAAATGAACTGACATCCATAATCTCCGCCTTTGTTTTCAGTGCACTTAAAATCATCCATACAAACGGAAAGATTGTGAAAATACTGAAGATCAGTAAAATCATTCCTTTTCCGAGTTTTTCGATTCCTGTTCTTATCTTCATAATCTGTCCTTCTTTCTAATAATGCACCCATTTTTTCGATGCACCGAACTGTACTGCCGATAATACTACGGTGATTATAATCATCACAATCGCCACCGCAGTTGCCTGTCCCATGTTAAACTCTTCAAACCCAAGCTGATAATACATATACAGCAAGGTTCTTGTGCTTCCGGACGGACCTCCCTGAGTCAGGATCTGGATCTGATCATATGCCTGCAGTGAAGTTACCATCGTAATAATTACCAGGAAAAACGTAGTCGGAGAAATACACGGAATCGTAACATCCCGGAATCTCTGCCACCTTTTTGCTCCATCCAGCCCGCTTGCCTCGTACAACTCTTTCGGAACCTTTTCCAATGCGGAAAGATAAAAGATCATCGCATATCCCAGACTCTTCCACACAGTCACAATGATCACAGCGAGCATTGCTGTGTCTGAACTTTTAATCCACTGTAATTCGGGGAGATGCAGAAATCTCATTACCGTATTTGCAATTCCCGTATTCGGATCGTAGATCCAGGTCCATACGATCGACACTGCAACAGTCGGCGTGATCCATGGCGAAAACAAAATAAATTTGATGATCCCGCTTCCTTTAAATGCTTTCTGCATCAAAAGAGCCAGCATCAGACCAAGTACGATCGTCGGAATCAGAGTTCCCAATGTAAACACAACTGTGTTCCAAAGTGCATCGTAAAATCTGGCATCCTGAAACAACGAAATAAAATTATCAAAAAATACAAAATTGTAGTCCGGAGTCATATAATCCCAGTCTGTGAAACTAATATAGACAGATCGCAGGATCGGATAAATCCAAAATACGATCAGAGGAATGAATGCCGGCAGAACAAAAAGAGTCACACTGCCCAGTTGCCTGAATTTTACTTTATTCTTCATTTTTTCTATCCTTTCTTATCAACCCGTAAATCCCTGTCATAATTCCTGCCGTTACCGGGAGCGCCAGCCAGATTCCTCTGATATCCCAGACAGCCGGAAGCAAAAACAGACAGATTGGCGAAACTGCCAGGCTTTCTATATAAGTCATAAACACCGCTTTTTTCGTCTGCATGACTGCATTGAGGCAGGATACATTCAATTTTGCCGTTCCCGTTAACAGAAATGCAAATGAACTGATCAGCATCCCCGAAGAAAAATACTGCTTTGACTCTGCTGACAGACCAAACCATCCTCCAATATACGGAATCATACAGATCGTCACTGCTGCCGCCGTGATTCCTAAGATGATTTCTGCGGTGTAAGCGATTTTTTTTACTGCTCTTACCTCTGTCTCCTTTTTCGCACCATGATAAAAACTAATCAGAGGCTGTACACCTTCTCCGATTCCCGTCAGAAAATACTGAACCGGGAATGCAATATAAGAAATAGCCGCATAACACGCCACCGCTGCATTTCCGCCATAACGAAGACACTGCAGATTTGTAAAAATAAGTGCAGCTGTCGGCGCAAGTGATGTTCCAAATGCCGTAATCCCAATCTTGAAAATATCTGCAGCATATTGCCTGTGCCACAACAGTCTCCATTTTCGATAACCTGTTTTCCACAGGATCGCACATCCTGCCATAACTACCACGGCCTGCGCCGTCACCGTTCCAAATGCGGCTCCCCTGATTCCCATATTCAATCGGAACATCAGATAATAGTTCACCAGAATATTGACTGCAAATCCTGCTGCCATGCTGAGCATTGCTCCCAGCGACTGATTCATATTTCTCAAAAGAGGCATGATTCCGGTTCCTGCCACCTGAAGGATACTTCCGGCAATAATGATCGCCGTATACTTGATTGCTTCCGTCTGAACACTTCCCGCAGCTCCCAAAATTTCTAAAAACGGTTTCTGTACCAGAGACAGCAAAATCGTTGCAAGTATACCTGTACCGATCAGAAATGTCATTGTAAGCTCAAACAAATTTTCACATACCTTCTGCTCTCCCCGCCCTCTGTAATGAGAGTACAAAACACTTCCTCCCGTTCCGATTCCAATTCCGAGCGCAGTGATCAGTGCCGGGATCGGCCACGCAATATTAATCGCTGCAAGCCCTGTATCTCCCGCTGCCTTTCCTACAAAAATCCCATCCACAATGCTGTACATTCCTGACATGGTAAACGCCAGTACGGTAGGGAATGCCTCTTTTATTACTTTCTTTAACATCAAACTGTTTCCTTTCTTAATGGCACGTTCGTCATTATAACGTTCCTTTTTTAACATCACTTCAATTGCAAGTTAAACTCTTGTAAAGCAAAAAAAGAGAAACAAACGGCAAATCTGCCCGTCTGCTTCTCTTTTTATCTTTTTCCTGTTTTCTTTTAAAGCGAAGTCATTTCTTCCCGGATCAACTCTGTAATTTCACTCAGACATTTTTCCATCTCCAGATTTTCAAATCTCCTTACAATTCCTGCTCTTTTCAAATTCTCTTCGGAGAAATCCTCTGCATCTGCCAGAAAACGTCTGCACATCTCCGCATATTTGGGGTCCTTCTGCTGTCGTTCCCTGCAAAGCGCTCTCTCCAGCCTCAGCCCGTCCTCTACCTCAATGTAAATCGGAATCAGCTGTTCTTCTCCAAAATACTCCCGCATCCCATAATAAGATTCCAGAGTCCCTATCACAAGATAATCATACTTCTGGAGATCTATCTGCCCGTCATCTGCTGTAAAATATGTCCAGATTCCACACTTTGTATTATAAGAACGTACTTCTATGACACGTTCTTTCTCCTTAAGCTCGTTCAGCCTTTCTTCGTCCACAAAAAAATATTCCACACCATCGGTCTCCCCTTCCCTGATCGGTCGGGTCGTATAAGGAGTAATACGCTTTAACTGCGGCAGTTTTTCTCTTATTTTCTTATAAATCGTATCTTTTCCGGAAGAACTTTTCCCCATAATATAAAAAATTTTACTCATTTATCAACACCTCAATATAGTTTTCCACACTAATTCCTTCCACAGAAAACCCTTTGTTCTGATAATCTACTAACATCGCTGCTGTTTCCTTAGTGATTCGTTCCCCCGGAACGATCAGCGGAATTCCCGGCGGATACAAATACGCATATTCCATAGAAATAAATCCCGCTGACTTCTGCCAGCTCAGGCTCTTTACTGTTTCCATTCTTCGCATTCCTTCTACCTCAAAGCTCGTGAAGACCTGTTCCTGACGGGGCAGATAATATCTTTTCTCTTCCTCTGACTTTTTTTCCAATTCCTCATCAATCTCAAACAAAGCACTGATCAGCCGATCCATTCCTTCTTTTGTATCTCCAATCGAAGTCATGGCAATCACATAAGATCCTGCAGCCATTTCCATCTGCAGATGATATTCTAAAAGCAATCTCTCATATAACATTTTCCCTGTAAACACTCGATTCTCTTTCTTAAGAATCGTATCTTTTACAGACAGCACCAGTTTGGATCTGTCGAATTCTTCTGTCTCCATCAATCTGATATGCTTTAATTTTTTCAACTCTCCCCTTTTGCTTTCCAGATTCTTCACATAAGTCTCAAACAACACATCCCCCTGCTCTGCCACCATCCTCAGACATTCATCCATACTTGCCATCAATACATAAGAAGGACTGCTCGTCTGAAAAATATGCAGATAATTCCGAATCTTCCTTCGATCGATCCGTGTCCCATTCAAGTGAATCAGTGCTGTCTGCGTCAATGCCGGAAGTGTTTTATGCAGACTGTGTATTACAACATCTGCTCCCTTTGTATTTGCATTCTCCGGAAAATAAGGGTGAAATCCAAAGTGTGCTCCGTGTGCCTCATCCACAATCAACGGAATTTTTTTCTGATGTACAATTTCAGAAATCCTCTCAATATCCGACAACACCCCGTCATATGTCGGTGATGTCAATACCACAGCCTGAACCTCCTTATGTTCCTCTAATAACCTCTCAATTTTCTCAGGAGACACAGCCATATTCAGTTCCATTGTCTCATCAAATTCCGGATAAATATATACCGGACGCAATTCATTTAAAAAAACAGCATGATAGACCGACTTATGACAGTTTCTTGCCATTAAAATCTTTCCGCCTTTTTTAGTACATCCCATTACCGCACTTAAAATGCCCGCAGTACTCCCATTAATCAAATAGTGCGTCTCCTCTGCATGATACATGGACGCTGCCCTGACTTCCGCTTCCCTGATGATCTCCTCCGCATGATGAAGATTATCAAATCCTTCAATCTCTGTAATATCAATTCCATATGGTAAATTCGCTTGTGTAACATCCGAATTACGTTTATGCCCAGGCATATGAAACCCATAATAATCCGACTTCCCATATGCTTCTAATTTTTCATATAAGTATTCCATAAATTTTTCTGCAAATGCTTATCCTTCCAATTTATTTCTATCCGTATCACTTGCGCTTTTATTATATCTTCTGTATACCTGTGTTGTAAATTAGATGTTATCCACATCTATTTCCGATTCAAATAAATATTCCAACATATTTCAGACTTTTTCACATATTATGTCTGTGCTGAATCTTTTGCATAGCATAGGTGTAATCAAAATATAAGTTAATATAACAAAAAGAACAAGCAAAATCGCTTGTTCTACAATGAGCGTGCGGGGATTCGAACCCCGGACAACTTGATTAAAAGTCAAGTGCTCTAC
>OLOY01000111.1_pt1 | contig 76292 bp, 71 predicted proteins | sample 1672771 | NCBI WGS metagenome assembly OLOY01 (sample SAMEA3136722, study PRJEB25190) | human gut metagenome
CACGCCGCCAGCGTTCATCCTGAGCCAGGATCAAACTCTCGTTAAAAGTGTTTGTATCCAGTTCAGAATCAACTAACTAGCTAATTCTTCCCTTTTTACTGTTGTTTTGGTTTGTTTAAAAACCGTTCTTAAAAATCTTCTCTTAAAGAAATTTTCAAGGGTTGTTGTTGTCTATTGTTCAGTTATCAAGGTTCTTTGTTTGTGTCGTTCTTTTCAAGCGACAGCTTTTATATTTTATCAAAAGCTTTTCTCTTTGTCAAGAACTTTTTTATTTTTCTTTGTCGCTCTTTTCGAGCTTTCCTTTGCCGTCTCACGCGACAGCTTATTTAGGATATCACTTTCGGAACTCTTTGTCAACAACTTTTTTGATTTATTTTTCAATCATTTCATTGATTTTTAAATCTTCCAGTTTCCTTCCGATCAAGAATGTCCCGCCTCCGCGTCTTCTTTCATCTTCCGTTCCTCTGTTGTTTTCTTTGCTGTTCCTCAGCGACGAAGGTTATCTTATCACAGCTGTTTTTAATTGTCAATGTTTTTTATATATTTCATGCAATTCAGAATATTCTGAAAAATTAGCATCTGCGTTCCCAAGCACTAACAGCTATTGCAAGCTTGCTTGCACTAAGCTGATAGGGTTGGGGAACATAGGGCGAATGCCCTTAACCGAAAGGACGTCAGTTCTTTCGGTTGTTGCAGATGCGTAAACTGCGTCCCCACAGCCAATGGCAGGTATAAGCAGCACACCTTGTGAAATCCATTATTTTTCTGTATAATCAATCTCATCTATTTATTTCACTTATAAAGGCACAGGAGACACAATATGTTTCATTATTATATGTTCAACAAACCTTTTGGCTGCGTCACTGCCCGCCGTGATAGCCTTTACCCAACCGTTATGGACTATTTTTCAGAATTAAACAATGATAATTTAAATCCGGTCGGGCGATTAGACAGAGAAACAACAGGACTCCTCCTCATTACAGATGACGGAGTTTTCAACCAGAAACTTACGCACCCTTCTTATCATAAAGAGAAAACCTATCATTTTACAGTTCTCGGTGATTTAACCGAGGATCGGTGCCAACAATTAGAAAAAGGAATCCTTTTAAAAGGATCCCCAGTACTCACTTCTCCTGCGAAACTAAAAGTATTTCGTCAGGATATTCTTTCTAATATAATAGATACTTTGCATCCGGAAGTACAAAATGCCGTATGTAATAACCTCCCAACTCATCCGGTCACTTACGGAGAGATCACAATCAGTGAAGGGCGTAAGCGTCAGATTCGCCGCATGATGAAAGCGGTTCACTGCTGCGTAATTGAATTGAAACGCATTTCTATAGAAGATATTATTCTCGATGAGACACTTTCTCCCGGAGAATGGAAAGAGATTTTTCCACTATAACAGGAAAAATCTCTTTTTTATCTTCGTATATCATTTAAATCCAATTATAATCTCCACCGGTAATTGCCAGACTCAGAAGTGAATCCATCTTCTCAACTTCCTCTTCTCCTGTAATCTTCTCCACCAACACAGCTGTATCCTCCGCTGCTTCCAAAGTTTCATCCGGTCCAATTTCATAGTCAATATCCATCCCACAATCCGGACAAGGAATTGTATTCATTGTCTGCAGTGATAAAAATCGACTTCCACATTTTTTACATTCATAATATCCGCACTCTTTTGTGCCATCTGGTACATAATACATAATTTTCTACCTCACTCTCTTCATCTTTCAAGTACTTTTTATCTTATCACTCACAAAAGAAGACCGCAAGCAACTTATTTCGTTGCGCAACCTTATCTCTTCCTAAGATTTGTAATCAAAAACCGATTGGTTTTTCTTGACAAACTCAACTTTTTTATGCTATATCTACTATAACTCTTTGCACTGCATATAAATCTACAGTACAAACTGAGCAGACCGTGATATCATATCATGGAGTCGGGTCGCAGATGCGACAGTGGAATCTTTCATCCGCGGGACAGTAGTTGCTAATACTGATTCGTGGGTGTTTTTATTTTAAAACAATTCTTTTATTTTCCCACATATATTTAGTGCCATAGAGCTATCTTTTAATTGTTTTATTAAATTGGAGGTAACACATATGGAAAACAGCACAATGAAAACCGGAAATCCTGTCGCAAATGAAGAAGATTTCCAAAAAGTAGCCAACAAAGTCTCTACTATTACGATTATCGGAAACATCGCACTATCTCTGCTCAAACTTTTTGCCGGAATTGTTGCGCATTCCAATGCGATGATCAGCGACGCTATTCATTCCGCATCAGATGTATTCAGTACATTTATAGTTATTATCGGAATCAGACTCGCATCAAAAAAACCGGACAAAGAACATCCCTATGGACATGAACGCCTAGAGTGTGTAGCTGCAATTGTCCTTGCAATCGTTCTTCTTATCACAGGCCTTGGAATCGGAATCGAAGCATTCAAAACGATATTGCAGGGAAATTCTGACAACATACAAACACCAGGTGTCTTAGCACTGATTGCCGCCATAATTTCAATTGCAAGTAAAGAGGCAATGTACTGGTACACCAGATATCATGCCAAGAGAATCGATTCCAGTGCACTAATGGCAGATGCCTGGCACCATCGTTCCGATGCATTTTCTTCCATCGGCGCATTGGTCGGAATCGCCGGTTCAAGACTTGGATTTCCAATCATGGACTCCATTGCCAGCTTAGTGATTTTTGTATTTATCGTAAAGGCTGCTTCCGATATTTTCAAAGATGCAATCGACAAAATGGTTGACCACTCCTGTGACGAAGAAATGGAGACTCAACTTCGCAACTGCGTAATGCGCAATCCAAATGTTCATAAGATTGACGTACTTCGAACTCGAATTTTTGGAAATAAAATCTATGTTGATGTTGAAATTGCTCTAGATGGCTCCATCACACTTCAGAATGCACATGATGTGGCCGAAAAAGTGCATAACGATATCGAAAAGACTTTTCCTAAAGTAAAACATATCATGGTTCATGTAAATCCTGCAAAATTATAAGTAACAAGCTTTCTCTTTCCATGAAGGAATCCCCGTCAATGACGAGGATTCCTTCAACGACTGGCAGTTCCTGCCTAAAATTCATTTAATCATGTTCTTTAATATATTGAAATACCTTTTTGTCACTCTTTGATTTTTTATACCATCCAATACATACCATTATAATTCCAACAATAATAACCGTAGTTCTTACCGATGAATTCGGTGAAAATAAGCAAGATACAATAGTTCCGGTTCCAGCACCTGTAAAAAAATCTACAACAGATTTTTCGTGCTTTATTGTTCCCATCACTCTTTCTTTATCTATAGATTGTACCATTTTTGAAACTTTTTATGCCATAAATTCATCTAATAAGTATCAATCGGTTGAGATGAAGCTTGAAAACAATTGAAAGAAGGTGGCGTATAAATGAAATTTCTTGTAAAGCGGGCGCAAAGGGGAGATGATCAGGCGTTCGTGGAATTGATAGAAGAAAATAAGCAGGCCATGTATAAAGTAGCGGTCGGTATTTTAAAAAACGATTTTGATGCAGCAGATGCAATTCAGCAAAGCATCCTTACTTGCTATGAAAAGCTGAAAGAATTAAAAAAAGCACAGTATTTTAAGACATGGCTGCTCAGAATATTAATCAATAATTGTAATCAGATGCTTAGAGAACAGAAGAAAGTAGTCGGAATTGAGGACTATTATGGGGCAGAAGATACAAAAGGAAAGAAAGCAGAAGAAAAGATTGCAGCACCTCCGGGAGCAGCAACAATCAATGAAGACTTTCTGGAGCTGTTAGACCAGATGGAACAGCAATATCGGGTTGTATTGATTTTATATTATGTAGAAGAGATGAGCATACGGGAAATCAGTCAAATACTACAGATGAATGAAAACACAGTGAAGACAAGACTTTCCAGGGGCCGAGGAGTATATAAAAAGCTATACCTGAAAGAACACCCGGAATTCCAATTTGAATAGAGGATGCTTTTAGAATGCAGCTGATAGAAAATGCAAGCAAAAAGGAGGTTTTGATGATGTCATTTGAGGAAAAGATGAAAAAAGAATTGAAAAAAAACCTGGAAATCCCAGATGTTGTAGAACAGAAAATTCAGGATGCATATAGAGAAATCGGACAGGGGAATGTTACGATGAAAAAACTAAACAATGGCAATCAGAAGAAGAAAAGAGCATGGACAGCGGCCGCAGCAGCGGTAGCAGTGATTGCAGTGTCAGGAAGCGTATTTTATGCAAACCCAGTACTGGCGAAGAATATTCCAGTGATCGGAGATGTCTTTTCAAAACTGCAGAAAAATAAGGAGAATACGCCATATGGAGAAAAGGACAAGACAGCATATGGAAAGATTGCAGACAATTCAGAAAGTGTGCAGAATCCAGGATCAGAAGCAGAAAACAATGGCGTGACAGTAACAATATCAGATGCATATTGTGATGGATATGAAATGTATTTTACTATAACAGCAATAACAGATAATGATCAGGTAAATCAGAAAGACTATTTATTGCCTGAAAAAAGCCAGCAGGTTTATGTAAACGGGGAAGAGACAGGAGCTGAATTGTCCTTGAAAAAAGCAGAGGATGGAAGCTTTATCGGATTGGGGCATATCAGTGCCGGATGGTTGGCTGACAAAACATTTAAAGATCTGTCCACTGTAGATATTAAATTCACTGAGTTGTATGCAAAGGTAGAGAATCAACCTGAACCGGCAACTTATGTAGAAGGTGAAAATCTGATCACAGGTCAGTGGAATCTTGAATTTACGGTAGATACAGACACAAGCCTGTTAAATACTTATGAGGTAAATACAGCAAACAATGGATTTACAGTAAGTAAGATTGTGAAAGCACCGGCATCCACTTATTTGTATCTCGAAGTACCGGAAGAATATGAAAATGTACAGATGATTCTTACAGATGCTAATGGAAACAAGCTGGAAAAATTCGGTGGAACAACAACAGATCCAGAAAATGGGATGTATGAGATCCAGCTTCAGTTTGAGCAGACAGATACAAACCAGATTCATGTTCAGGTTATAGATATGGATCAGAGTACGAACGACAATCTGGCTATGGTTGCAGAAATGACAGCCGATCTAAATTAAACAATAGTTATTCTCCGTAATAACATGATGTCTTTTCGGGGAATCATAGAATGGTCACAACAGAGTTCGTTCGGTTGTGATTGCCTGCCCGATCAACCATTCCTGATCAGAAAGTTTTATATTTTTCAGCTTACAAAATAGATTAAAAATACGTATCTTAACATTTGGATACTTCCTTTGGGATGTATTTTAGAAAGAGGGAACCGGTTCTTGCCAGGAAGGGGTTCCTTCTTTTTTTATTACAATCCTTTGTAAAGAGAAAAAAGCATGCAGTAAATCACTACACACTCTCATCATTCATCCCTCTTATCTATTCCATTCTCTTTTAATTCATCCTCACTTATTGCATGAAGTGTTGCTTTATTCTCTTTTGTTCCATCAAAAAGTACTTCGCTTAAAACATCTGTTTTAGTTTCATTTTTATATATTACCGTTTCATTATAAAAATTGCTTTCTATTGTAATATTCCCATTGTCAATATCACTCATATCTAATTTAAAATAATTTGCATATGATTTATCTTTCATAGACCCTTCTATTTGGATTAATGCCTCATCACTTTTCCATGTTAATCCAACAAGTTCTGGTACGTCATAATTAAGGCTTACTACATAAATTGTTTTGAAACTTTTTATACCATAAATTCATCTAATAAGTATCAATCGGTCTGGGAAAATGATTCTTGGAGCAATGATCAGACTTATAGATATCGTAGCATTATTAATGCTGATTCCACGGACAAAAGGACTGAAACAAAAAATTGATGGGGACGGGAAAAGTCCCCGTTTGCTAAGTAATCGAAAACATGTTATACAGTTTCATCATTTTTATATCATGTTTTGAAATATGGAGTTTCTCTCTGAATTCAGGAGTATCCTTTTGCGGTTCTTTGGTAATAAGAACTTTGGTAGCAATTGGCATCATTGGTCGGGAAGAAATCCCATAAAAAAGTCCCCATTTTATCTTAGCATCAAGGAAAGAGGCAAGTACAGTAATGTTGATTTGTTCCATTTCAGTATCTTGATTTTGAAGAATAAGATTACTCATAGCATCATAGTGTTTCAAGTAGCCAAAGTAAGTGTTCTCACAGTTCTGATAATGCACATAATCTTCAATATTCATATACAGCATAATTTTATAAGTTCCTGGATTCGATGGGGTCAGGACATCTACAACACATCGGTTGACAGAATTATCACGACCATCATAATAATAAATATAAAACTGGGAAACATCCCTAAAAAAAGCAGGGGCATTACTCAATGATTTTTTTGGAACTTGAGCGGGTTCACTGTAGAGCAGTTGTTCTACATGGACACCAAGCGCTTCGGCAATTTCATAAAGTGTAACAATATCAATTGTAATCTGACCGTTTTCATATTTGGAAACGGTTGCTTTACTTTTACATAGAATATCTGCAAATTCTACAAGAGTTAGTCCTCTTTTTTTTCTAAAGAATTTAATCTTATTTCCAATTTCTAAAGGTAAATTCGTCATATTTTACAATCCTCGGTTTCGTTAAAATAGAAATTCATATAAAAAAATAAATACTGGAGATATTTGTTTTTATTATTACATAAAAACAGTAAAAAGTCTATTTTAAAGAGAATAAACATGTAAAAAGTTTCTTCTAAGTAGAAAAACGGGATTTTGAACAGGGAGAACTAAGGTGTTATGGTGTAATTACAATAAAACAAAGGAGAAAAAAGGATGAAAACAGAATTAAAAAGATCATATGATTTCGATGAAATCATCGAGAGACGACATACCAATGCACTGAATACTGATGGATTTCGCAGCTATATTTTCCATGCAGGACCAGAAAAAAAATTCCCCTATAAAGACGAAGAATTTGTCCGTATGTGGGTCGCTGATATGGAATTTGCAACACCACCGGAAATCTGTGAAGCGATGAAAAAGCGTATAGATAAGAGAATTTTTGGATACAGTATGGTGTTTGATTCGGATTATTATAATGTATTACAAAAATGGTGCAGAGAAAAATATGATTGGGAGTTTCCAAGAAAAGAGTTATGTTTTTCAAGTGGAATCATCCCAGCACTATATGAATTGACGGAAGATCTGCTGAGTAAAAATGAAAAGATGATGATTGTTACACCGGCATATGGATATTTCAAACATACTGCAGAATATAACAATGTAGAATTGGTGTGTTCAAATCTGAAAAATGATGGAGGAGAATTCACAATCGATTTTGACGATTTTGAAAAGAAAGCGTCTGATCCACACATGAAGCTTATACTCTGGTGCAATCCTCATAATCCGACTGGAAGAATGTGGACAGCACAGGAATTAACTAAGGTAGCGAAAATTGTTGAAAAATATAATCTATGGATTATTTCGGATGAAATTCACTGTGATTTGATTAGAAAAAATAATAAACATATTCCAATGGGAAAAATCATGAAGGACTATAAAAAATTGATTACTTGTATGTCTGCAAGTAAAACATTCAATATGGCTGGTTTGATGTTTTCAAATATTATTATTCGAGATGAAAAGCTTAGAAATAAATTTCAGGAAAAAGATAAAAATGTTGGATTTGTAAATCCGCTTTCAGTTGAGGCTCATAAAGCGGCCTATGAAAAGTGCGGAAAATGGTTGGAAGAGTTGAAAGATTATCTTGATGATAATTTTCAGTTTTTGAAAGATTATCTTCAGGAGAACCTTCCAGAAGCTGTATATCAGATTCCGGAGGCAACCTATCTTGCTTGGGTAGATATGAAAGTTTGTCTTCCAGATATCGAAAACTTACCAGATTTTTTTGCAAATCGAGCTGGAGTATTACTGGAAGGCGGAGATGATTTATTTGTAGGAAATGCCAATGGATTTATCCGTCTGAATATGGCAATGCCAAGAGAAACAATTAAGAAGGGACTTGATCGTATGGTTCAGGCAATACGAGAATACCAAAATGAAAAATAGGAAAAGTACAAAGAAAAGTTTGGAGGATACAGCATGAAACTGATGGATGAAGTAATGTTACAGGAAAAAAGGATGATTGCTGACAGAAGATATTTGCATGAAAACCCAGAACTTAGTAATCAGGAATATCATACAACAGAATTTATCAGGAAACGGCTACAGGAGTTTGGTGTAGAAATAGAAAATCTTAATCTGAAGACGGGAGTCAGTGCTCTGATTAGAGGAAAAGGGAATGGGAAGACAATCTGCATTCGCCACGATATTGATGCTTTGCCGATTCAAGAGCAAACAGGATTGGATTTCAGTTCCAAAAATGAAGGAGTTAGTCATAGCTGCGGTCACGATATTCATATCGTTACGGCATTATATAGTGCTAAGATTCTCCAACAACACAAAGATGAACTAAATGGAAACGTGAGAATTGTTTTTCAGCCTGCAGAAGAAAATGTGACAGGTGCGAAAGCAGTGATTGCGGCGGGATTGATGCAAAAAGAACCATTAAATGATATTGTAGTAGGTTTACATACGCATCCACAGACGCCGGTCGGAAAAATTTGCCTGAAAAAAGGACCAATGGAAGCTGGAAACGATTATTTTAAAATTACAGTGAAAGGAAAATGTGGTCACGCGGCATATCCTCATAACTGCGTTGATCCTATTGTGGTAAGTGCTTATTTGATTACAAGCCTTCAGACAATTGTTTCAAGAGAAAACATGGCCGTACATCCGACAGTAGTTACAATAGCAAGTATTCATGCTGGAAAAACCTACAATTCAATTCCGGGAGAAGTTGTAATGCTCGGCAGTATGAGAAGTTTATATCAGGACTCGAGAGAACACAATCTGGAGGCTTTGAGACGGATTACAAAATCGGTCTGTGAGTCTATGAGAGCGGAGGGGACTGTGGAGATTGCAGATGCTTCTCTTCCACCAATTACAAATGATTCACAGGTTGTAAATGATTTAATTCAAGTAGCAGATGAAATGCTTGGAAAGGGACATGTATTGGAATTTGAGCAGCCAAGTATGGGATCTGACGATTTTTCAGTCTTTTTAAATTATAGCAAGGGAGCTCAGTTTTTCCTTGGTACAGCAAATGAAAGTGTAAACAGCAAATTGGGCTTACATAATGGTAAGAATATATTTGATGAGAAAAGTCTGGTGACGGGAGTTGCAGTACTGACCGGATATGTAATGAAGTCGCTAAGAGGGGGAAAATTATGAATGAAAAGAAATGGAATTTAAAAACAATTGTGTTATATGGAATTAATTGTGTGGTAGGAAGTGGAATATTCCTCCTGCCTGGTTCAGCATATCAGTTAATGGGACCATCAAGCTTGCTGGCATATCTTTTTGTCCTGATTTTGGTAATGTCAGTAGCACTGTGTTTTGCAGAATGTGGCAGCATGTTTGAACAGTCAGGAGGCCCGTATCTGTATGCAAGAGAAGCTTTTGGTGATTTTTTTGGATACGAAGTCGGAGTCATGAAATGGATTGTTAGCATTATCGCATGGGCAACAATGGCAGTTGGATTCACAACAGCACTTTCAGCGATTTTTCCGGCGGCAGCGGATCCGTTCGTAAATAAGGCAATTGCAATTGGAATTATTACCGTATTAAGTATAATCAATTTATTCGGTGTGAATATTATGGCTTATTTAAACAATATTTCAACAATTGCTAAAATGATACCGATGGTTATATTTGTGATAGGAGGTCTGTTTTTCCTGAAAGGAAGTAATTTTACTCCGTTTTTGAAAGATGGAATGAATATGAATTCTATTTCTGCTGCAGTGATTACAGTATTCTATGCATTTACTGGATTTGAAAATGTAGGTGTGGCTGCAGGAGATATGGAAAATCCAAAGAAAAATGTGCCAAAAGCACTGATTATTTCCATGTCAATTGTTTCTGTTATTTATTTTCTGATACAATTTAATTGTATTGGAACCCTGGGAACAAATCTTTCAGGAACATCAACACCAGTTGCAGATGCAATGGGGACTTTTCTTGGAAACAAGGGAGCGTTACTTGTTACACTTGGAACACTGGTTTCTATTGCAGGATTGAATATCTGTGGTTCTTTTAACACACCACGTTGTGCCCAGGCACTTGCAGATGGAGGTCTTCTTCCGAAGACATTGAGTAAATGTAATAGAAGAAAAGTTCCTTATGTGGCAGTATTTATCACGGGAATGTTAGCTGTATTACTTACATTAACTGGAAGTTTTACAGAGCTTGCTGCAATTAGCGTGATTAGTAGATTTAGCCAGTACATTCCTACTTGTCTTGCTGTTATTGCACTGCGAAAGAAAAGTGATGGAAAGAAAGATGGATATAGGGTTCCATTAGGATATACATTTCCAGTGATTGCGATTCTCGCAAGTATTTGGCTGATATTTCATACAGAGGTGTATAAACTTATTGCAGGACTTGGAGCAATGGTTGTTGTTGCGCCTATCTATTTCATTATGAAAAAAAGAAAAAGTGCTGAATTGAGCTAAGATAGATATATCTCCTTTAGGTGGATTGGTTGATAGTTTTTCGCAACTCTATTTTACCATAAACCTTGAGGAGATATTTTATTTTTAAGATTAGATAATATAGAACAAAGAATATGCCTTGGCACATTCTGGCGCCTGCGGCGGTCAATTGCTGAACGATAAATCTGTACATTATGAATTTTATTCTGCCATAATAATTCTCTGATTCCCAATTCAAATACACTTTCTTTTTCTTTGACATAAGGATTCAACGTAATTCCCTTTAAGCTATCCCTTTTAAATTTATAATCCACATAAGGTATTAAAATATTTTCACGTTTAAATTGGCCTTTTTTTAGAATTCCATCTTGTCCAGTAGTTTCTTCCAATAATAATTCTTCTGGTATTTTCAATATAACCCTATACTCATTTTCACATGAAAAAGAATCATTTTTGAAAAAACATCTCATATTATTAATCGCCTCTTTGAATGCCCATTGAATATGACTCTGGTATTTTTCAATGGTACCTTCTTGTAAATATACTTCATATAAATTATCTAGAAGAGCTTTAATACACTTTTGTTTATCCATTCTTTGATATAAACTATTCCCCGCAAATATTACAAATAATGAATTCCTCCTCTTTGCATAATTCTTTCTTTTACTTCTTCCGCAGAATCAAATCCTTCTGCTGCCAAGCTTTCTGTTGCCTCATTTAACGCATCCTGGACGCCTTCTCTCATTTCGTCAATTCTCTGCATTGCAAACTTTTTACCCAACCCGATAGCTACCGCTTCATCCTCAAAAGATTCTTTTGTAATTTTTCGTATATCATAAATCCCACCAATTCCTAAAGACATATTTTCTGTGCTACTCTCATAAATCATTGTGCTGACCATGTCATATGCCGGCGCAAGACGAATGTCATTCAAATTTTCTGCATAAAGCAACGATACATTTTTTATATGATTATCTGTATTTCCAATTAGATAATTAAAGATACAAATATCCCACAATTTTTTCTGATCTTCTAATGGATTTGAAGAACATTTTCTAATCACTTCAAACATTTTCTTGTGAATCCTTCCGGCAAAAGACCTTCAAAAAAATATCTTGTCCTTTTTTCATCAAAGGTTTTCTCTTCTAAAGGTAAGCTAATAGAAATTGGTTTTCCATTCTTTTCTATGTAACTATCATCATAAGAAAAACAAGCATCTACTGAAGAATCCCCAACAATCTTACCTACATATTCCTGTTTTCCGTTTTTCTCAATATAAACAGATAATATTCTACTCATCTGATCCCCTCTTTTCTATTTTTATATCCATTCCTAACAGTTGAATTAACTGTAAAGCTTTTCCAATCTCTGCCGTCTTCTTCCCTCTTTCTAAGTCAGAAATAAAACTGATACTGAATCCAGTAAATTCTGCCAAATCACTCTGCGTATAACCTAATTCTTTTCTTCTTGCCCTTATAGTTGCTCCTAATGTTATCGAATCTATAATTTTCATATTGTCTCCATAAAATTAGCCGTTCGGCTTTATTTTGTTTTCAATTTGATTTTTTAAGCCGTTCGGCTTTATTCCTGTGATTTAAATATAAAATAAGCCGTTCGGCTTTGTCAACAATAAAATAATCTTCCCACGTACGAAAAAGCACCTACAAGGTGCTTTTTAATGTGATGTCAAAGTCCTTCCTTTCGGTAAGCGTTTAGGAAGTTGTTCGCAAATTTTAATATCTTGAAATATGTACATCACACCCCTCCCAAGCTAACTGGCTCATGAATTTCTATCCCCTCTTCCAACGCAGCTTCAAGCCACGCCTTTTTTGCATCCTGTGCATTTTCTACTGCACTTTCTATTGTTTCGCCACAAGTAATACAGCCTGGCAAATCTGGATAAAAAACTACAAATCCTCCCTCTTCTTTGTCTTCTACAATTTCCATACGGTAGGACATTGCCATGTAATCGTTCAAGGTTTTCATTCATCTTCTCCTCGCGTTACTAAAACATATCTCCAAACATTTCTCCCTCTATATCACTTATCTGTTCAATTGGGATAACTGTCTTATCTTCCATAACAACTGTATGTTCATATTCATCAATCTTTTTTACACAACCGGAGTAGGAAATATATGCTCCCCCAGCTTTTTTATTGTCAGGTACAAAATACGTGATTCTAACCAATTGTTGTGTACCAATGGTTTCTGCAATCAGATTTAGCTTTTCATTTAATTCTGCTATGACTTCATCACTCAACATCAGTTTTTCATCTGTCTGTCTTGCTGTTTCCTTAATAGCTGCTTCGTGTCCAGTAAGTGCAGCAAAAGGCGAAAACTGTGCTGCCCTGTCATAAAGGGACATCCGAGGGTGTTTCTTTGAAGTCGGATTCGGCAGATTGATAATATCATCATATCTGTGATTGTCTTGATTCTCCATAATCTTCCCCCTTACAGTGGCATAGGTGTCTGTGCGAGCATAAAAATGCAAATGGCAGATAGAATAACTGCTACGATAGCAACGCATATTGCTGCTTTCACTCCGTAATGCTTCTTCATTCCTTTGTAAATCAAAGCTGCACACCACTCACATATGGCAACAATAAGAAGAAATATCCCTATTGACTTCCATAGCCACGAAAGTTCAAATATCCATCTCATATCCTGTTTCCTTAATTATATACTTTATTTTTCTACGCCTTGTGTCCACCTATCTGTTCATTACGGTCTTTGGCTGTCGCTCCCTCCTGAAGATTCATTCCTTTCAAGATGGCATTCTTCCCAAACTTCTTTTTTATCGTAAGCATTGTTTGTTGCATACGTCTTTCACGTTCTAAAACTGCTTCTTCTACAGCTCGCTCCTGCTCTTTTGCCTTATAATCTGTAAAAAGGTCGAGTTGCTCATACTTTTCTTCTTTCTTTGCATGACTCTCGTCTACTAGCCTATTCGCTGTGATATTAATTCTTCTGATGAGTAGATTTTTATCTACAATTCTGTCATACAGCTCCATCACAGCATCAGTTATCAGCATTGTTGACGATGTCTGTCTTTTCAGGTTCGTTGTTCCGTGAGCATGTTTCGGAATTTTTCTTCCATATCTATCAATCGTGACATCACCATTATATTTCCCACTTCTATTTGGATCTGTCAGATTTTCTATATCATACCCTATAGTCAATACAATCTGATCCGTAACCAGTCTCTTATCGACTAGATCCAGCACCATAAGGTCGGTCATTTCTTTTACAACCAGCTTTGCCTTATCAAAATCATACGGACAATGAAGTACCTGCCCAGAGCTTACACTGTTAGTTTCTGGCTTGTAGGCTTTAATCTGCTCCATAGTACATGGCTCATATCCCCAGGCATGATCTATCAATAATTCTGCATTGATTCCAAACAACTTATAAAGAAGTTCTTCGTTATGCAGTTCATTTGATTTTCCAATAGAACACCTTGCAATATCTCCCATCGTAAAAAGTCCGTGTTCTTCCAACTTCCTTGCATATCCTTTGCCTACTCTCCAAAAGTCTGTAAGCGGTCTGTGACTCCATAACTGTCTGCGATATGACATTTCATCCAGTTCGGCAATCCGCACACCATTCTCATCCGGCTCAATATGCTTTGCCACGATATCCATCGCAATCTTACACAAATACATATTTGTGCCGATTCCGGCTGTTGCTGTAATTCCTGTTGTTTTCAAAACATTCTGTATCATCGTCATGGCTAGTTCCCTTGCAGACATCTGATAAGTGTTCAGATAATCTGTTGCATCTATGAATACTTCATCAATCGAGTATGAGAAAATATCTTCCGGAGCAATATATTTCAGATATACACTATAAATTTTTGTACTATACTCCAGGTAATATGCCATACGAGGTGGTGCAACGATATAATCAATTTCTAATGCTGGATTCGTATTTAATTCCGTACTGTCATCAGATGAACCCATAAATATTCGATTCGGTGCTTTCCACCTGCGACTGTTATTAGCTTCTTTTACTTTTTGCACGACTTCAAACAAACGTGGTCTACCAGGTATTCCATAGCTTTTTAATGACGGAGATACCGCAAGACATATCGTTTTCTCCGTTCTGCTTTTATCAGCCACCACAAGATTTGTCGTTAAAGGATTACGATTTCGCTCTTTACATTCCACAGAAGCATAGAATGATTTTAGGTCAATTGCGATATAAGTCTTTTGCTTTTCCATCATTCCATACTCCTTTCAAATACAAGTAAATCTATTATACCCTTATTGCAATTAGTCACTAATATTATATGTTTAATTTTCAGACATTTCAAGATTTCGGGCAGAAATGCAACCTTTCGGACACAAAGATGTTTTCTAATACTCGATACAAACATGCACCACAACTCCAAAATCATATCCTTATATGTTGACTGCATGAACCTGTGCCTGTGCTGCGAAGGCAAAAAAAGGCTTCAACCTCTTAACAATTAATCTGAGAAATTAAAGCCTTCCGCAAAAGAAGTAGCTTAGCACAGCCACTCCTACAGTAAACATATTTCATTTATGACACATCACCTTATTATCCACTTCAAAAAAGAGCTGGATAAACTGATCTGCTTACCCAACTCTCTTTGCATTGATACCATTATTTTTCAATTCTAATTCTCGGTTTATTTTCTTCTTTTCCTTCCAACCACGGAACAGTTGCATTTGCAAAGATTGCAAGTTCCACCAATCCGCACACAACTAGGATCAAAACTTTTACAATTATTCTTGCAACATCATTTCCAATATAGTCTGCTGGAACCCAAAATAGTCCAGTTAGTATAATTCCTCCTGCAATAGCAGGGATCGCAGCTATTACAGGGATATAGCTAAGGATTATATAAAGTAAAATAAATAACACACACAAACCTACTGTAACCCATCCATTTGTATTTGGAAACAGCTTCTGATGTAGTGGAACACTCCACACAATTCCAGGGAGTATATTGATCATTGGCATCTGATAATTCTTTTCGTATTTTGAATTCTTCTTTTCTTCTACAATATATTTTGCCATACTTTAGCCCTTCCTTCTTCAAATGGAATATCTAATAAATCCTTCTATGCAATATTATAACTTATACCGGATCAATTTAACATAATAGTCTTTTCTGTGTTCACTTATATCAACTATCAACTTTTGGCCAAGTTGACCAAAAGTTCCCCTTAGCCAATACCATACATATCATGATTAACTTCGGCTGAATAAAAGTGAGTAATTGTATTTGGAGCATTATATAATGCCGTGATCAGATATGCTTTAATATTCGCAATCTTAGTCGTGTTTCTTTCCATACAGCTTATCACATATTCCAAATGCGATTTATTCAACTTCAAAAATTTGCTCTTCACTAAACTATACGGATAATCTTCTCCCTCGATACGAATTACTTGTCTAGGAACACAGACTACATCACAGATAATCTGATATAGTTCTTCATACATGTCACGATATCTCCACTCATAATCCTGCATCATAATATCATAATCAATATTGTCTCTGATCAAAGCCATATATGCTTCTACTTCGTCCATCATATTATTCCCATCAAACCGCTGATAAGATTGACTGATAGGATTAGTATTATTCATTTTATTCTCTATTTCTATATTACTCGGGTGTAATTTTTCCACTGGTACCGGTGTAGTTTTTACCCTAGTTCCGGTATCAAAATTACACTGGTGTAGTTTTTCCACTGGTTCAAAAGCTCCACTAGTCCCGTTTTTACACTGGTTTCTCTTTTCTACTGGTGCAATATTTACGCTAGTAGAATTTTTACACTGGTCACTTTTTTCTACCAGTGTAATATTTTCACTAGTGGAATTTTTACACTGGTTTCCTTTTTCTACTAGTTCAGATTTTACACTGATTTCCTTTTCACACTGGTTCTTTGAATCTCCCAGTTTATGCACTTCTTGACATTCTTCTGACACAAAATTCTTTACATAAATAATATTTGCCACTCCAGTCTGCTGAACCATTTCAATAAGACCAATTGCTTCAAGTTCCTTCAAAAGAGAGCCTGATGTCTTTCGACTGATATTTAAGTCCTCTTCAATATTGTTAAGAGAATACTTGATAAAGACTTTATTCTCTTCGTCAAGCCATCCTCTTTTTTTAGAAAGAGACATGCGATCAAGCATTAATCCATAAAGAAGTTTTGCATTATTCGTCATTTCCTTAAAGCGCTCATCTGTGATAAGCGCTTTCGGAAGTCTGTAAAATGTAAACTGCTCTGCTTCTCTTCCATAATAAAAATCAAGTTCTAACTTCTCCACTATACCTGCCCTCCTTTCATCTTCCATTCCTCTAATAACTTCACAATAATTCCTTCTATATCTTCATTCGTCATATTCGGTTCAAAATAAGAATCCAACTTATTCTGATTAAACACTACTTTACGAACTGGCGGCTTCTTATAATTCAGTATTTCTAATAGCCACTGCTCATTAAAAAGACCTTCCTTTACTGCATTCTTGACACGTGCCGACTGTTCCATGTTAATAAAGACACCGGTCTTTTGCATCACACGAAAAACCACCTCTTGTTCTTCTTTAGAAATAAAAGCAAGATCTACACCCTGAGCAATACCAATCTTTTTATTATCAATCAGTTCCAATAATTCTTCTGTCAGATTGGATAGATAAATTAATCTCTGTATTGTTTTTCTGCTTTCTCCAGCCGATTCACTCATTTCCGCTAAAGAAATTCCACCAGATGCACCTTGATGCTTCATCGCATCATATTTCATTCGATATGCCTTTGCTTTCTCACTAACTGAAATGTCTTCTCGTTGGATGTTAGCGTCCACCATGATTACTGTTGATTCGTCATCATCACAGTTTTTTACTATTACAGGCATTTCTTCTAATCCGGCAAGTACTGCTGCATGATGTCTTCTATGACCAGATATTAATTCATATCCACCTTCTGCACGCTCTCTAACAATAGCCGGAACTAAAATACCATACTGTTTTACACTTTCCACCATCTCTTCCATTTTTTCATCATCTATAACTTTAAATGGATGATTCTTAAATGGATGAAGCTCACTTAGAGCCACATCCTTAATCTGATTTTCTACATTGACATTCTCATTTTCTGCCACATTCACTCCAAACATATCGTCATATGAAGATAGTTTAATCTTAGATCCAAGATTTCTCTTACTCACGATTGATCACCTCCTGCGTCAGTGTCTCATATGCTTGTGCAACCTTACCTTTTGCATCATGTTTGTAGATACTGATTCCTTCTGCAGGAGTTTCTGCTGCACGCACCGACATTGGTATCACATTTTCAAAGATATGAATACTATTTCCATATACCTGATATAAGACATCCGTAATCTCATTTGCATAATTTGTTCTGTAGTCTACCATCGTAAGAAGAATCCCCATAATATGAAGTTTTGGGTTCATCTTTCTTTTTACTCTGCTGATTGTCTTAAGAAGCTGTTCAAGTCCTTTAATTGAAAGATACGCAGCTTGCACAGGAATAATAATTTCATCTGCCGCTACAAGCGCATTTAATGTAAGTTGTCCTAAGTTTGGAGAACAGTCTACAATAATATAATCATATCGATCATCAATCATTTCTATATATTCCTTTAATACTGTCTCACTACTCATAATCCCTACAAGTGATGTTTCCACACCAGACAATTCAATATTAGCTGGCATTAGATCCACACCTTCCGCGTGATGAAGTATTCCTGCATTTAAATCGAATTTCTCTTCATTTAATACCCAATCCATCACTTGCGCCAATGTTATTTCCAGTCTATCAGGCTCTTGATATCCAAGTGCTTCTGTGAGAGAGCCCTGTGGATCGTTATCAATCACCAAAACTTTTTTCCCTTTACGGGCAAGTCCAATCCCTAAATTCACTACTGTAGTGGTCTTGGCAACTCCGCCTTTCTGGTTTCCGCATATAATAACTTTACTCATTTTCGTTCTCCTTTGATTCTATGATTTGAATATCTGCATACCATCTAAAATATCTATTTGTACCTTTATTAGAATAAATTTCTGATACCTGCATAATTTTTATTTCCGGACATTTTGCTATCGTCTTATAAAACTGGTGAATATTATGTTTTGTTCCTTGTACCCTAAGCTTTATCATATAAGTCCTCCAGATCAATATAGAAGCAGTACTCCGGATATCTAAGTTTTATTGCTTCCCAAAAATATCTAGCATATCCACTGCAAAACAATTCTTCAACTGTATATTGACTACATTCCAGTAACTGATCTTCTCGCTTCTTATAATCATCAACACTTGGCGTTCCATTACAATATAAGTTGAATGCCATTCTTATCACTTTTACAGCCCCACTTGTAATCCAGCCTTCCTGCAGACACTCCGTCTGTACATATCCGCTTTCAAAATTATAAATCTCGGTAATATGATTTCTCGTATCTTCATTCAATCCAAGACAATAAATTAATGCTTTATGGTATACATCTTGATGCCGACATTTCGGTAACCATTTCTCATAAAATTTTCTATGACTTCCGTTTTTAAAAATGAGTTCGTTCTTTTTTGCTCCTATCGCTGTATTACTCATGCTAAAACACTCCTTTTCTACTTTTCGATTCCCCGATATACTTTCTTTTGCAAGAACTTATTTTCTTCTTTTTGTTCTTCTTTCTCTTCATTTTCCTTAAATGCTTCAAGAATCTCCAACATTGTTCGTATTGGTGTTAATAGTTCTTCATCCATTTCTGAAGCATTCTGAATTCGAAGAAGCTGATTCAATATTTCTTTAAGTTCATCTCTAAATGCTACAAGCATCATTGGATTTCCTTTTGCAATTACCTGTTGATGTAAAACACTATCAAGCAAGTAGTCCTGCTTACTTGAATATCCACATAATCTCCATCTCTTATCCAATTCTGCCGCCTCTTCTGGTGATCCTCGAAACGCTATTGATTTATTTCTCCACCGATTTTTGCTATCATATCTTTTATCCGACATAAAAACCTTCCCTCCATTCTTCTTCAAGAGCCTCTGCCATTTCTCCCTGTATACTTGGGAACAAATGAGCATATTTATATGTAATCTTCTCAGACTCATGACCTACTCTGTTAGCAATCGCAACAGCTGAAAATCCCATATTGATAAGTAATGAAACATGTGAATGTCTAAGATCATGAACTCTGATTCGTTTTACACCGCTTTCCTTTACACCCCTATCCATCTCATGATGTAAATAAGATTTAGAAACTGGAAAAAGTCTATCGTCTGGTGTTATTCCATAGATACTATCAATAAAATCCTTCATTTCATTTGCAACAGTTTCCGGCATTATAACTTTTCGAATACTTCTCTTTGTTTTCGGCTTCGTAATAATGTCTTCGCCTTTTATTCTCTGATATGACTTTGTAATAGAAAGCATATTTGTATCAAAGTCAAAATCAGCAGTTGTAAGCGCCCTAAGTTCACCCAGCCGGATCCCACACCAATATAAAAGTTCAAATGCCATATATGAATATGTCTTATTCGCCATAGTTGGGATAAACTTCATATACTCTTCCTTTGTCCAAAATTTCATTTCATCTGATTCATTCTGTCCCATTGGACCTGCAACTCTTACTGGATTATTCGGAAGTTCATAAAAACGTACTGCATGATTAAAAATGCTCGAAAGTTGCGCTTGTACGGTTTTTAAATATGTCCCCGTATATTCTTTGCCTTTATTGTTGATGGATTCTCTCATTATGTTTTGCCATTTGATGATATCTCTCGGTGTAATATCTCGCATACTCAAGTCTTTGAAATACGGAAGTATCTTTGTCTTTATGATATGTTCTTTTGTACACCAGGTGTTATATCTGATTTTTGGTTTTACATCAGCTTCATAGATTCCGTAAAAATCTTCAAATGTCATGTCTAGACTATTTGCCTTTTGAAGCTTAAAATGATTTTCCCAATTCTGTGCTTCTTTTTTCGTCAAAAATCCACGTTTTAGTTTTCGACAATGTTTCCCTGTCCAATCCACATATGGAAAAGAGGTATACCAGGTTCCACGTTTTTTGTCCTTGTAAACAGCCATCCATTTCCTCCTATTCTTTTTCTAGCAAGCCATAAAATCTTTCTTCAAAATATTTTCTGCTCACTCTTCCGGTAACAGTTAAATAACCTTTCTCTTTAAGCTCTGCATTCAATTCCTGAATAAGACTGTAGGCCTTTGATTTAGAAATACCAACTATCTCTTTAATTTCCTCTGCTGAAATAAATACATCTGTTTTATACATAATTTTTATCCTCCTCGTTCTGTATTTTTTCTTTCAAAATACATATGGGATAAAATATTGCGTATTACTAAATCAGTTATGAAATTTTTTATTTTTTTGGAAAAATGGATATATTTTCGGAATAAAAATATCCTTTTTGGATATAAGAAATTACTCATAGATTTGTTTCACAATATCTTTTGTCTACAAAAAGTGTATCAAAAGTGTATCACAAAAGTAAAAAAAGAGCCCGAAACCCTTAATCTATAGGGTTTCGAGCAAAAAAGTGTTCTACTCAAACTCAATCGTTCCCGGTGGCTTACTCGTCAGATCATAGAATATTCTATTCACCCCACGAACTTCATTTATAACTCTGCTCATCACTTTATTCAGAACTTCATACGGAATCTCCGCCGCCTCTGCAGTCATGAAATCAATCGTATTAACGGCTCTAAGAGCTACAGCATAATCATAAGTTCTCTCATCACCCATAACACCAACGCTTCTCATATTCGTAAGTGCTGCAAAATACTGACCAATTGTCTTATCAAGTCCGGCATTTTCAATCTCTTCACGATAAATAGCATCTGCATCCTGAACGATACGAACTTTCTCAGCTGTTACTTCGCCGATGATACGTACTCCAAGTCCCGGTCCTGGGAATGGCTGACGGAATACGAGTCTTTCAGGAAGTCCGAGCTCAAGTCCTGCTTTACGAACTTCATCTTTGAAAAGATCACGAAGCGGCTCAATGATTTCTTTGAAATCTACAAAATCCGGAAGTCCTCCTACATTGTGGTGAGATTTGATCACAGCGGATTCTCCGCCAAGACCACTTTCTACCACATCCGGATAAATTGTTCCCTGTGCAAGGAATTCAACAGTACCGATCTTTTTTGCTTCTTCTTCGAAGATACGGATGAATTCTTCACCGATAATCTTACGTTTTGCTTCTGGCTCTGTAACGCCTGCAAGTTTGTTATAATATCTTTCCTGCGCATTTACGCGGATAAAGTTCAGATCAAACTGTCCTTCTGGTCCGAAGATTGCCTCAACTTCATCTCCTTCATTTTTACGAAGAAGTCCGTGATCTACGAATACACAAGTAAGCTGTTTTCCAATGGCTTTGGAAAGAAGTCCTGCTGCCACTGAAGAGTCAACCCCACCTGACAGTGCGAGCAATACTCTTCCGTTTCCAACCTTCTCGCGGATCTCTGCAATTGTATTCTCAACAAAAGCATCCATCTTCCAGTCACCCGCACATTCACATACATTTTTTACAAAGTTGTTGATCATCTTTGTTCCTTCTACTGTATGAAGTACTTCTGGATGGAACTGGATTGCATACAGTTTCTCAACTGCGTTCTCAGCTGCTGCAACCGGACAGTCAGCAGTGTGTGCTGTAATTTCAAATCCCGGAGCAATCTTTGAAATATAATCAAAATGGCTCATCCAACATGTTGTTGTCTCTGAAACACCCTCAAATACTTTGGAGTCTTTTTTATCAATAATAACTTCTGTCTTACCGTATTCTCTTACATCTGCACGCTCAACTTTTCCACCAAGTACATGAGACATCAGCTGTGCGCCATAGCAAAGTCCGAGAACCGGAATTCCAAGCTTGAACAGTTCTTCTGAATAAGTCGGTGAATCCGGCTCATAACAGCTGTTCGGTCCGCCTGTGAGAATGATTCCTTTTGGATTCATCTCTTTGATTTTTTCAATATCTGTCTTATATGAATAAATTTCACAATATACATTACACTCCCTGACACGTCTTGCGACCAGCTGGTTATACTGTCCACCAAAGTCAAGGACAATCACTAATTCTTTCTTCAAATCTTTCCTCCTGTAAAATCCAATCAAAACTATTTACTTTATTTATATATCTTTTTCTGTTTTTCATTATAGTAGAGGAAGCATTGATTTACAAGTATTTGTTTATGTAAAATAAAATCTTATCCACAATTTCTATTACTATACACGGTAATTATTCCCCTTCTGATCTATCCAGAACAAAGAATGTGCCTCGGCACCCTCTTACGCCTGCGGTGGTCGCTTGCGACGCCTAGCCTACATCGTACACCGCAGTGCGCATTCTATGTATCCACTGTTATGGGTATAGTATATCAAAAAAGATGCCGAACAAATGCCCGACATCCCATTTTTATGTTCCATTTTATGCTGCAAATCTTTCTAGCTGTCTTTCAAGTTCTGTGCAATCGTCTGCATACATCTGCAGTTCAATCACGTTATTCAATCCCAGATTCATGATTCCAAGTAATGACTTCGCATCTACTACTGCCCGTCCTCTTCTCATGTCCATGTTAAAGTCAAATTTACATACTGTTTTCAAGAAATCAATGATCTCATCCGGGTGTTTGAAAGTAATGTTCATTGTGCTCATTCTTTTCACCTCTTTCTGCCTTAACGGCTATGAAATCCTTTTCACTTTTCACATATATCATAGCACATTTTTTATATTTAAAAGGGCGAAATTTTTTATAAAAGTGTATTTTTTTAATTAAATATGCCTCTTATTCTCTACTTTTTTCTATAAGCAATATAAAATTACTCCTGATTATGAAATTCCATTGGAGTTACGTCTGTATTCCGTCGGTAAAATTCCTTCCTCCTCTTTAAACACCTTACTCATATATTTGGGATCAGAGTAACCGACAAGCCCCGCAATCTGATTCATCTTATATTTTGTTGTCCTGAGAAGCTCCTTTATTTTTTCTATCCTGTATTTCCTCACAGTTTCTGTAAAATTATATCCTGTCTCCTTTTTAAACTGAGAACTCAGGTATTCTTCCGATACATAAAGCTGGCTCGCTGCTTCTTCCAATGTAATACCACTGTCATATTCTTTTCTTATAATTTCCATTGCTTTTTGGATAAGCGTACTGTACTGCTCAAATTTATGCTCATATGATATCATCCGTTCCAAGCCTTGAATCGCTTTCTCTATCTGTTTCCAGCTGATGGCATAGGTAATCTGCTGCATAAGACTCAGGATTTCTGTTTCGTTAATCTCCCCGCCATAATTTCTATAATTCAATCCAGCTGCCATGCAAAAACGAATGATACTGTATTTTATTTCTTTTGGAAAATATTTTTCTCTTTTCATTTCCTCACAAACAAGTTGAAATTGTCTGGCAATTCCTTTCTTGTTTTCATCGAAAATCATTTCTCGCATTCGTTGTTCTAATTCTACCGGATAACGCACCGGAACAGCTTCAAATTTCTCAACTGTCTGCTGACAGATTAAAACTCCTCGCGGCTGAAGAAGATTCCATTCCATGAGACTTCCTGCCTGAATCATTGCATCTACCAGCTTTGTCAGCTGTTTTGTCTCTATCCATACACAAATAATTGTCCCCGGAAAATTCCTACATAACCCAGTAACCACATTTTTTTTAAAATATTCTTTCCAGTTCCTTGCTTCACGTACCCGGTAAATGATCAGATACACCTGTTTCCATCGATCCGAACATATAACAGATGCCGAAAATCCACACTCACGTCTACAGATTTCTTCGAGAAATCCACGTATATTTTCCTTCTGCTCCTCGTATTCGTCTGCCATTGAAACCGTAAATAAATATCCCGGATCATCCACTGTAAAACCATATTTCCGGATAGTCATTTCATTTAACTTCTGATTCGATATAATTTCTCCATACCTGCAGCTTAACAGAATATTTTCAACAGTAAAAGATGCCTGCATCCAATATTCATTCCTGATTTTTTCATGAATACGGCTTAATGCCTTCTTAAGCTCCATCGGCCGGAACGGCTGTACTAAATATCCGTCCACCCCCAGATCGATTGCCTGCTTTGCCTGTTGAAAATCTTCATCCTTTGTTATAATAATCACACGGAACTCACGTCCTTCCGTGCGTAATTTTCTCAAAAGATTTAACCCATTCATCCGCGGAAGCCCAATGTCCATGATAACAAGATTTGGCTGCATAACTGTTATCATCTCATATGCAGACTGTCCATTCCCTGCAATCCCCGCCAACTCGTAATTCGGATCTACGCGTTTTAAACCTTTTTTCAGTTCTTCTAATACTTTTTCATCCCTTTCAACGATTGCCACCCGCATTTGAACAGTCTCCTCTCAATGTCCGTGTTTCTGATTGAATATCCTCTTTTATTGTAACATTAACTTCAATAATTGGAAGCATGCAAGTGTAAATATTTTTCTCTGGTAGCGAGCCCTCCCCGGATGTGACGTTCTGATTTGTTGGTGTCTAAAACCTTACGCGTTTCATGAGCCAGTGATGGGTTGATCTGAAGCAGACGTTCTGTAACATCCTTATGCACCGTACTCTTACTAATCCGAAACTGTTTTGCTGTCTGTCTCACTGTCGCATTATTTTCTATAATATAATTTGCAATTTCCACTGCACGCTCCTCAATATATTCTCTCATAGAAAAGCCCCTGCATAGTTTGTTTTTTACAATCTATGCAGGGGCAAATTAATGTATGTCTAATTCCTGTTCCATCTATTCGTGGAAAACACTATACTATACAACTTAATACTCAAATACTGCCACACCATATCCCGGAAGAGGATATGCAAAGGAATATTTCTGACCATCACATTCCTGCTTCTCTGGTTTGTAAACCAATGGGCGTTCTTCTCCTGATCCGCCGTATTTTGTCTCATCACTGTTAAGAACAAGCTTAAACTGCTTTCTTCTCGGAACACCAACACGGTAATCCGGTCTGTCTACCGGTGTAAAATTGCATACAAAGAGCAGATTTTTCTTACCATCTTTTGAATGTCTTGTGAAACTGAAAATACTCCGGAAGATATCATCCTTATTGATCCAGTCAAATCCCTTCGGATCATTATCCAACTCATACAATGCCTTATTCTTCTTATAAAGATGAAGCAAATCTTTATACCAGTTCTGAATCTGCTGATGCGGTTCTTCTGCAAGAAGGAACCAATCCAGTTCTCTCTCTTCACTCCACTCACGAAGCTGTGCGAACTCCTGTCCCATAAAGAGAAGCTTCTTTCCAGGATGTCCCATCATAAATGCATATGCCACCTTCAAGTTGCGGAACTTATCCCATCCTTCTCCCGGCATCTTATTCAACATGGAGCATTTCAGATGAACAACCTCATCATGAGAAAGTACAAGAATATAGTTCTCTGAATATGCATATTCCATAGAAAATGTCATCATGTGATGTGCATTCTTTCTGAAATAAGGATCCAGTTTCATGTATTCTGTAAAGTCATGCATCCATCCCATATTCCACTTCAAAGTAAATCCAAGTCCGTCATCCTCAGGAGATCCTGTCACCTTCGGCCATGCTGTGGACTCTTCTGCGATCATCATAACGCCTTTATTTCTTCCGCAAACTACAGAATTCAGATGTTTAAAGAATGCAATCACCTCAAGATTCTCATTTCCACCAAATTTATTCGGAATCCACTGTCCATCTTCTCTTCCGTAGTCCAGATACAGCATAGATGCCACTGCATCTACACGAAGTCCGTCTACATGATAATGTTCAACCCAGAACAATGCATTCGCCAGAAGGAAGTTGGAAACTTCCGGTTTTTCATAATTGAAAACCTTCGTTCCCCAATCAGGATGCTCGCCCTTTCTCGGATCTGGATATTCGAATGTCGGTGTTCCGTCAAAATCTGCCAGACCATGTGCATCTTTCGGGAAATGCGCCGGTACCCAGTCAAGAATAACACCGATATTATTCTTATGAAGATAATTTACCATATATGCAAAATCTTCCGGTGTTCCATAGCGTGAAGTTGGTGCATAATATCCGGTTACCTGATATCCCCAGGAACCGTCAAACGGATGTTCTGCAATTCCCATCAACTCAACATGAGTATATCCCATCTCTTTTACATACTTTGTAATTGCTTCTGCAAACTCACGATATGTATAGAATCCTTCATCTTCTCTTCCAGGATGTCTCATCCAGGAACCCATATGCACTTCGTAAATAGACACTGGTTCTTCTTTGTTATCCCACTTCTCACGAGCTGTCATCCACTTACTGTCTGACCAGTTCAGATTAGAAATGTCTGTGATTCTGGATGCTGTTCCCGGTCGGAGCTCTGCATAATTAGCAAATGGATCTGCTTTATAGATCTTCTCACCCGCCTGTGTCTCTATACAGAACTTATACAAATCCCCTTTTTTCGCCTCCGGAACGAAGCATGTGTATATTCCGAGAGGCTCCCCTCTCTTCATCTTATCTTTCGTCTCATCCCAGTCATTAAACTCTCCGATTACAGAAACGTTTACTGCATGAGGAGCCCATACCGCAAAATATACTCCTCTTTTTCCGTTCTTTGTCACCTCATGGGCACCCATCTTTTTATAAATCTCATAATGATTTCCCTGCCCAAAAAGATAATGGTCAAGTTCTCCGATCTCATAAGGCTGCACTTTCGTCTTCGTGCTGTTTTTCTTAACCATAAAGCCACCTCACTGCTCAAATATATTCCTGATTGTAATGATTTAAAAACCATACAATTTCTTATAGATCAAGGCACATTACCGAATCTTTCAATTGGTAACAAAGTTTCATTCTCCCCTTGAACACTATAGTTTTATTATACTTGATACTGTATAAAAAAGAAAGAGAAAATGTATTATTGCACAAAAATAGACAGTCGTTTTACTGACTGTCTATTAATTCTTAACAAATATATGTCATTAAATGTTGAAATCTTTCTCTGAAAGCAGAATTCTGTCGGAAGAATCTGTATTCTTTCCAAATACTCTCTTCACAAGCTTCTTTGCGGAAGCTTTCTGTGAATGAGCGATCGCATCATCCATCACTTCTTTCACTTCTGCTACTGTTACTGCATGATCTTCTCTCTGTAAAGAATCAATCTTACTGTACAGTGCAAGAATTCCCATCTCATCGATTCTGTAACCATTCTCCTGAGCATAAGTCTGTCCAAATGTTACAAGCTCATCATTAATAAAGATCGGCACTTCAAGTCTGGAAGTAAATTTTCTTCTGAATTCTCTGTTGGAAGAAAGAAGTCTGTCCAGTGGTTTTCTCTGCTCTTCAAGAACTACTAAAAGTTCTCCTGTATCCTGCTCCATTGCTTTGTTCAGCTTGGCGAGTGTTTTTTCGTTCATCTGTCCGGCTTTTTCAATGATCAGTGCACCGCCGTACAGTTTACGGAAAATGTCTCCGATTCTCTTCTTATTCAGTGACTCTCCTGTTACAATCGCAACCTTGCCCTGACGGATATCACGCTGCTTCTGAATTGCCTTTACAACATCAACAGCAAGGACTGTCTTTCCATTTCCTTTATTTCCAATAATCAGAAGGTTTCCTGTTCTGGAAGTTCCTTTGCGGTTTGTACAGTTCTTATCCTGCTCAAGTACATCTACCAGCTGCTCACTCATACCACGTACAGGTACGAAATAAGAGAAGAGTTTCTTCTGTTCCTCTGTAAGTCCTGCTCTTGTACCAATTCCGCTCTGTGTTTCAAGATCATAACGACCATGCACGATAAATCCTGTATCAGACATTGCATCTGCAATCTCATCTAATGGCAATGGTGATGTCTTACCTGTTGCGATCAATTTTGCAGTCTCTTTACGGCTCAATGGTGTCGTCGCAGACATGATATCAATTCCGTCATCTTCATCCGGAATCTCTCTGTCATCCGGTTCCTCACTATGCGCTGGATTCACGCTGAATTCATCTTCAAAATTTGGCACTTCTTCATAAGAATTCAGACCAAGAAGATCATCATCTGAAATCTTATCTTCTGCTGTGAAAAGATCTCTTGGATTAATTACTTCATCATCCTCATCGTCTTCTTCATAACCATAGGCATCCAGATCATCATATCCTTCTTCCTCACCGAACAGATCATCATCAGCGTCTTCATAATCATCCGGCAGATCGCCATCAGACTCTTCATAATCATCCAACAAATCGTCATCAGACTCTTCATAATCATCTAAAATATCGTCTTCGTCAAACTCTTCTGCATCATCCCAGTCATACGCATCATAATCTTCGTACTCATCCTCACCGAGTCTGAGATCATCCGCAAGCTCTCCCATATTTTCATGTGGTTCTTCTTCTACCTCAAGAACTTCTTCTGAACTTACTGTTGCATCTACTTCTTCCTCTTCCGGAATAACACCTTCAATCTCATCAATCAGTTTCTGTATCTCTGGTGACAAAATTGGTTCTTCATTATTTTTATTGTCCATAGTCTCTCTTACTGCTGCTCCTTCTGAATCATCTTCATCATTGACAACTTCAGTTTCTGAGATCAGTTCCTCCACCTCAGACAAATCTTCTGATTCATCTGTCAGATCTTCTGACTCAGCTGCATCTATTTCAAGAATTTCTTCCTCTTCCGGTTCTGCTTCTCCTGCTTCAAGGATTTCTTCCTCTTCTGGTTCTGCTTCTTCTACTTCAAGGATTTCTTCCTCTTCCGGTTCTGCCTCTTCTACTTCAAGAATTTCTTCCTCTTCCGGTTCTGCCTCTTCTACTTCAAGAACTTCTTCCGGTTCTGCTTCTCCTGCTTCTATAGTAACTGCATCTTCTGGGACATCTTCTGAAGTCTCCTCCGCTGCCTGTTCTATAAGCTCTTCTTCTGTCTCCGGTTCCGGTATCAGTTCTTTCATCCCTGATGGAACTACTCGTTCTTTATTGGCTTCCTCAGCTTTCTTCTCTTCTGTCAGTTGATTCACGATCTCAAGATCTTCTACATCCTCAATTGCTGCAATATCCTCTTCCAAATCTGTCATATCCGGTTCGACTTCTTCTCCCGGTTCTGCCTGAACTTCCGGTTTCGGATTGAGTAATTGCTGCAGAGCTTCATCTAACCGCATCGTATCTCCAAGTTTCTTCTTGACTGGTTTTACCGGATTCTTACTGACAATCGGTATGGAAGCAGTATCTTTGCTAAGTGTTCTCTTATCTCCACTTGTCTCTACCGTTGCCGGCTGAACTTCTGACTCATCCTCGGAAACTTCTATAACTTCTGCTGTTTCTACTCCTGCTTCTTCCTGATTTTCTACTTCGGCATCCGGCTCTTCTGCCGCTTCCAAAGTAACCGCATTCGTGTCAATCACATCGGAAGTACTGTCGTTCTCCATCACCGGCTGCTCTGTCAGCCCGATTGATCTTGTATCTCCAAGTGCTTCGGCTCCTTCTGACGCAGAATCTTTTTCCTCGTCTTCTCCTAAATAGGAAGTCAGATCCGGTATTTCTTCTGTCTCTGAAGAAAGCTTCTCATATCTGTGATCATATTTCTGCTGCTGCGATGGTGACAATGGCTTATACTGCATCTTCAGTTCCATTGCCTTATAAACATACTTACCCTCGCTGAACCAGAGGATCAGATCATCACACTCTTCCAGACATTCTGTCATCATACCTGCTTCGCGATAAAGCTTCGCCAGTTCATAAGCCCACTCTTCAATATATTCTGCCTTCTTAAATTCCTCCAGAGCCTCAATCTGCTGTTCGATCGGCGCTCTCTGCGCTCTTAAGATCTGATATCTAAGGATATGCCTGTTCGGATCTTTCGGTGCAATCTGGATAAATTCGTCATAATAGTCGATTGCTTCATCTATATTCTTTGTCTTAATTGCAAGAGAACATAACTTATAGATCACCTTGCGGCTTCCTTCAGAACGGCGATATGCAAGATTCATCACATCATAGCTCTTCTGATACTCTTTTGTTTTTTCATAAATATCACTGACATTCATCAGCATCCCTGCGTTACGGACACGCTTCCAGTCAATCAGATCTGCTGCTGCCGCTGCTTTTCTGTATTCTCCATCTTCCATAAGTTCCAGCATCTCTTCTGTCTTTAACTTATATTCATACTTATCCACTGTACTCACCTCATTGTCATTGAAATATTAGTTTTGGTCTGAATGTGTCCATTAGGCACTAGCCGATACTCTTTCATTATTCTACCATATGAGGTCTGTAATGTCAAAAAAATGCACCTTCAATTCCTTTTGAAAGTGCATTTTTAGTGTTATTTAATTGTATTATTATTATAATTTTATATTTTGTATCGGAGATTATTCGCGATTCTACGTTCCTGTGAGACCTTTGTCGTCTGTTATTTTATCACCTGAATGATTTTCATATCCATTCAATACTTTATGTATTAAATCTTCTGTCAAGTCATTCCTGCTTTTATAACAAATCTAAGATTATAACATATCCTTTCAATGTTTCTTTACACATTTTTCATTCTATGTTATATGCGGTATTTTTATTCAATACATCTATGAGTGATTCATCTTTTTCTCTTTGCTTCCAGTTTCCGTACTCTCCGATCTTTGATCTTCTTTTCTTTCTACTGGACTTTTACGCTTGGCAAAGGTCTCTTTCTTCACAGGAACCTTCACTCATCATACCACTGACATATTGATAAAAATCTGAAACTATACTGTCCATGGGACTGACCTCCTGTTGAACTTGTATTTTTAATCTAATCAGGCATCTGTTACTTTTGCCTTCTTAGTTAAATATCTTTGGGAGATTTCTTTCTCTCTTTGATGGTTATATAATAACATTCGGCGTCTAATTTGTCAATATATTCATTTGATTTTTTTGTATTTTTTATTTATTATCTACTTTGGTTGTAATTGTCTGAATTTTCAAACATTTCAATCAACAGATTTCTGCTCCAGCCGGCATTTCTTTTTCCGGTGTCATCAGTGCAAGGTTACCTTCTGCATCTTCTGCACAAAGCAACATTCCCTCTGAAAGTACGCCTGCCAGCTTCGCAGGTTTCAGGTTTACAAGAACCATAACTTTCTTACCAACCATTTCTTCCGGTGTGTAATGTGCTTTGATTCCGGATACGATCTGTTTTACCTGGCTTCCAACTTTTACCTGAGAGCAGAGAAGCTTTTTGGATTTCTTTACAGCCTCACATGCAATGATCTCTCCAACCTGGAACTGCATTGCTCCGAACTGCTCAAATGTGATCTCATCTTTCGGCTCAATGTCGATAACAGCTTCTTCCTCTTTCTTTTCTTCTACCTTCAGATGAAGTTCTTCAACTTTCTTCATAACCTCTTCGAGATCCATTCGCTGGAACAGGATCTCCGGTTTCTCTGTTACATGTCCGTTACCAAGCTGCTCAAGGATCTTCTTACTTGTAGAAGGCATAAAAGATTCAAGAAGTCTTGCACCTTCAGAAATGCTCTGGATCAGATTCCAAAGTACTGTAGAAAGGCGATCCTTCTTGGATTCATCTTTTCCGAGTACCCAAGGAGTTGTCTCATCAATATATTTATTGCAGCGTTTGAACAGATTGAAGATTTCTGTAATCGCATCGGCAACGCGGAGGTCTGCCATCTTAGCATCAACTGCTTTAGAAGCATTCTCTACAACTGCTTTCAGTTCTGCATCTACATCTTCTACAACACCCTTATCTTCTACTGTTCCGCCGAAGTATTTGTTTGTCATAGAAACAGTTCTGTTTACAAGGTTTCCAAGTGTATTTGCAAGATCAGAGTTCAGACGCTCTACCATCAGTTCCCAGGAAATAACACCGTCATTCTCGAATGGCATCTCATGAAGTACGAAGTAGCGAACTGCATCTACGCCAAAGAAATCAACGAGTTCATCTGCATAAAGAACATTTCCTTTAGACTTACTCATCTTACCGTCTCCCTGAAGCAACCACGGATGTCCGAACACCTGTTTTGGGAGTGGAAGATCAAGTGCCATAAGGAAGATTGGCCAGTAAATTGTATGGAAACGAATGATATCTTTTCCAATCAGATGAAGGTCTGCCGGCCACAGTTTGTTGAACTGCTCTGTGCTGTTTCCGTCTGCGTCATATCCGATTCCTGTAATATAGTTTGTAAGAGCATCAAGCCATACATATACAACGTGCTTTGGATCGAAATCTACCGGTATTCCCCACTTGAAGGATGTTCTGGATACACACAGATCCTGAAGTCCCGGAAGAAGGAAGTTGTTCATCATCTCGTTCTTACGTGCTACCGGCTGAATAAATTCCGGATGTGTATTGATATACTCGATCAGACGATCTGCATATTTGCTCATTTTGAAGAAATATGCCTCTTCTTTTGCAGGCTGAACCGGGCGTCCACAGTCAGGACATTTTCCATCTACAAGCTGAGACTCTGTGAAGAAAGACTCACACGGTGTACAGTACATTCCTTCATAATGTCCCTTGTAAATATCTCCCTTGTCGTAAAGTTTCTTGAAAATCTTCTTAACCTGTTTCTCATGATCTTCATCTGTTGTACGGATGAATTTGTCATAAGATGTATCCATCAGATCCCAGATTCTTTTGATTTCTGTTGATACATTATCTACGAATTCCTTTGGTGTGATTCCAGCCTCCTCGGCTTTGAGCTCGATCTTCTGTCCGTGCTCATCTGTTCCCGTCTGGAAGAATACATCATATCCCTGGCTTCTCTTGTAACGTGCGATTGCATCTGCAAGCACGATCTCGTATGTGTTTCCGATATGCGGTTTACCTGATGTATAGGCAATCGCTGTTGTTATATAATATTTTGGTTTTTCTGACATTTTTCTGCCTCCTTTTCCCACAATGTGGGATTCTTTTCTCAACTTTCAGTGATTACTAATACGATTTTTTCTGGATTTTTCGGAACAAAGAATGTGCCAAGGCACATTCTTGCACTTGCGGCGGTCGTTTGCGACACCTACTTTGTACGCCGCAGCGCATATCCCTAGCGGAGCGTTTTTAATATATTAGGAAAAAACCTAATATATTAAAAAACGCCCTCCCAGAGACTTGCATCCCTGAGAAGACGAATCCTACTTTCGTGTTACCACTTCTCTTCGTTCCTTCCTCGCGGAAAGAAACCTCTATGAGTATCTGCACTTTCGTTAGTAAAAACTGCTTTGTTAATCAAAACCACTTTGAATACTACGGCATTTCTCACTGTTGATACTCTTCGCTATAAAGGGCGAATCCCTTCACAGACTAACCTGAATCTCTTCAGCAATTCAATTTCCCGCTGAAACAGCTTCCTTGAATTAAACTATCCCGGCTCATCTGCGCTGCTCAGAAGCCATCTTCATCTGTCTTCCATCCATCCCTCTCAGCATTCGGCCTGACAGCCTTCAGGACTTTTCTGTAGAATCTGTTACAGACTACTCTCTTCCTCATCGCGTTTCGCTTATCACTGCTTTTCATTCCTTAAAAAGGTTAGCATAACGCGAATAGAATGTCAAGATACACCGCTTGATGATTTCTCTGCTAATTCCTCTGTTACCCCTGCAGCATTTCCTTTTGCTTTCACTCTTGGAAATGTAATATCTACCCGGAACAAATCTCCGTCCAGATACAAGTCAAATGTGCCGCCCTGCATTGTTGTAAGGCTCTTCGCTATAGAAAGTCCTAATCCACTTCCCTCCGTACTTCTGGAAATATCTCCGCGGATAAAACGTTCTGTCAGTTCGTCCGCCTGAATATTCAACTGATGCTCGGAAACATTTTTCAATGAAAATCTTACCTTTGTATCATCTGTTTTCAGAGTCGCGTAAACTCTGGTTCCAGGCATTGCGTACTTGGCTGCATTTCCGTAAATATTTTCCAAGACACGCCACATTTTTCTTCCATCGACATGCACAACAGCCGGTTCTGTTGGAAGATCTGTAATAATTGCCAGATTTCTCGCCTCGAATTTTTCTTCGAGTTCGCCCTGCGTCTGCTGGATCATTTCTGACAGATCAAGATCCATATATTCCAGGGAAATATTCCCGCTGCTGACTTTCGATGCTTCTACTACATCTTCTGTCAATGTCTTCAGTCTCTGTGCTTTCGCTTCCAGAATATTCAGATAATCCTGAACTTTCGGATCCGCCGGATCTGTTTGTCTTAAGATGCCAACATAGTTCAAAATAGAAGTCAGTGGTGTCTTAATATCATGAGAAACATTTGTGATCAAATCTGTCTTAAGACGTTCGTTTTTCATTGCCTCGGCAACTGCTTTGTTAAGTCCGGTTCCGATCCCGTTGATCAGCAATGCAAATTTCTTGTTCTCCCCATGCAGTCCGTCGATTGGAATCTGATAACTCATATTTCCGGCAGCGATCTCCTGAATTCCTTTTCTCAATCGATTCTTCTCCATCACATTTGCAACCATGTAATAGAATAGCACTGCATCAGCAATCAGCAGCAGAATCACCAGGAAGAAATTTCCACCCCAGAGCACGAAAAGCTGAAACAGGAAATAAAGAATCAAAAGTCCTGCTGTTTTCTTTGTAAGCTTCATGTCTCGTAATATTTTCCCGATAAATATACCGAAGCTTCGAAGCAGACTGTTCTCCCACAGACTCTTTGCCTTAATTCTTCTTACCAGACTAAGATAGCCGGCAAAAAAGCAGGTAAATGTAAATGTTCCATATGCAAACGCACCTACTGATTCTCCGAGACTTAAAGTCTGCATATATACATTCGGAACATAGGATGATGGAACAAATGTATCACTTTCCACAGCACCGTACGAACCACATAACCCTGTAATCCCATCAAATAAGATATGAATTCCATCGATTCCTGCCACAAAAAAGAAATAACTTCCAATCACCCAGACAAAAATAACAACTGCAGCAGCAATCTCTGTCTTCCAGGAATCGAACTTTAACAAATGCAGTTCTTCATCCTGCGGTTTTCTCCCTGCCCCCAATGTCAACCACACTACTGTGACCAAAAAGAGTACTCCGCTGAAAATCATAAAATGCAATGCTGCTTTCATCTGTGGAATATTATTCTGATAATCAATACTGTTCTGATAGAACTGATCCTGAATCGGATATTTTGTGTCAACCGCAACTGCAAAAACATCTTTCCACTTTGTTCCGCCGGAATAGTAACCATAAGAACGTGTATTGAGCCATTGATCCGAATAAGAAACATTCATATTCGTCTTAAAATCTTTCAATTCAGGATAGATTACCATATATTTCACAGGGTTCTTTGACGCTGATTCTATCATGTCTTCTATGCTTTTCTTTACATCTGCATAATTTGCATATTCTGCTTTATTTGTAGTAACCTTCTTTGTCGATTCATCTGCATACAGATAGGTAAAATTGGTATTCCCTTCTTCCAGATAATCCCAACCGCCTTCATAATCCTGCCAGTCTTCATAGATTGTCTGCAATGCTGTGGCAATATTATCATAAACCAATGTCAGTCTTCCATTTAACTGCGGATTATTATTTACAACCTGGAGTAGATTATCCGCTCCGACCGGTGCATATTTTTCAATCATTGACTGACCAAAGTTCCAGCAGTCTGTATAAAGCAGCTCACCGTTTTCATCTGTAATCTGAAATGTATAATAGCCGGAAGTCGTAAATTCGCCCGCCTGCAATCCTGCCAGAAACTGATCTCTGTCCTGCTCGCCCATCTGAAACTGAAGTTTTCCTGCATTTACAAGAGAAAAGAAATCATTCATATAATAGTAATAATAATTTCCGTCCGGTTTCTGGCAGACGATCACGCCATTCTGTTTGTAAAGATTGTCATTATCTGTCCCACTGTAAGTCTCGCCCCAGTTCACCAGTTCTTCCATGGTGTACGTGACACCTGACAAATTTGTTTCTGAAATCTTGCCCTTCTTTGACAGTTCCATTACATCCACCAGTTTTTTGGGATCGTAGGCGCCGTCACTTTCAAAAAGATTCTGTAGATAAAGCTTCTCCTGCACATCGTACATATAGCTTTCGACCATCTTGCTGAATTCTTCGGATTCTTCAAAAGACTGTGTATTCATCTTTTGGATCTGTGACAAACTCATTCCCCCCGCCAGTGTCAGGAGAGAAAGCAAATTTGTCACAAGCAATGCTCCGCTAAGAATCGCCACAACAAGAACGATTGTCCTTGTCACGGTCTTCCTGTACCATTTCTTCATTGTTAACCCTTCCTTATATGCCTTCTTATGCATTTTTATATGTTCTCTTATATGCTTTTTCTATCCATTTTTACATGTGCTTTTGTTACTGTTCGCACTATGCTTTTTCGATTTTATATCCGACACCCCAGACTACTTTCAGGTAACGTGGATCTTTCGGATTGATCTCTATTTTTTCTCTGATATGACGAATGTGAACTGCAACTGTGTTATCCGCACCTATTGCCTCTTCATTCCAGATGGATTCATAAATCTGATTAATTGAAAATACTTTTCCCTGATTCTTCATCAGAAGCAAAAGGATATTGTATTCAATCGATGTCAGTTTCACAAATTCTCCGTCTACTGTCACCTGCTTGAGATCATCATTGATCTGAAGGCCGCCTACCTTATAAATCGTCTCTTTTGGCTCCTGTGCTGTTCCGCCAAGCTCGTTAAATCGTCTCAGCTGTGATTTCACTCGTGCCACAAGTTCCAGCGGATTGAACGGCTTTGTTACATAATCATCCGCACCGATATTGAGTCCAAGAATCTTATCGGTATCTTCTGACTTCGCAGACAAGATAATGATTGGCAGACTGTTCTTCTCGCGGATCTTCAATGTTGCACGGATTCCGTCAAGTCTCGGCATCATGACATCGATGATCAGAAGATTCACTTCCTCTTTCTCCAAAATCTCCAGTGCTTCGATTCCGTCATATGCTTTTAAAATCTGATATCCCTCCTGAGAAAGATAAATTTCGATTGCTTCTACGATTTCTCTATCGTCATCACATACTAATATTTTATACATTTTACATACCCCTCGATAATTGCTGACACCGATAACAGCGCAGCAACATAATTATCACATGATCAAGTTCTAACTATAGTATACATGATACTTGATGGTTTTTAAGAGATAGATTGGAAAAATATTAGGAATTTCTTAAATCGACGATTTAACAATTTAAATACTTTCTATTTCTTGCACATCTTTTGCCAACGTTTTATAATAAGAAACCGTGAGCCACTTTAGAACATAAGTGTAGCTGCACAAAAATGATTGCATTTGGTGCTAGAATCTCTTAGTATAGCTGCAATCCATCAATAAAAAGGAGTATAAATTAAGAATGATTGAATTTTTGAAATCCTTCCTCTTTGGAATTGTGGAAGGAATCACAGAATGGCTGCCGATCAGCAGCACGGGACATCTGATTCTTTTGAATCAATTTGTGAAATTAGATGTTTCCGAAGAATTCTACAGTATGTTTGAAGTTGTGATCCAGCTAGGTGCGATTCTTGCCGTTGTCATCTTATTCTGGAACCAGATCTTCCCATTTGGTGCACCGGAAGGAAGTCACACGGTCAGACGCCGTCAGGCAAAACATGCACATAGAAAAAAGAAAGCCGGAAATGGAATTTTAAGTTATGTGAAGATGGATATCATTATCCTCTGGCTGAAAGTCCTTGTTGCATGTATCCCTGCGATTGTGATCGGAATGCCGTTCAATGATCTGTTTGAGAAATGGTTTTACAATTACCCTTGCGTTGCGATTGCTCTGATTGTCTTCGGTATCGCATTTATCATTGTTGAGAATAATCACAAGGACAAACCTGCGAAGATCAACAGTATGGACGAGCTTACTTATAAGACTGCATTTTTGATCGGACTTTTCCAGCTGATCGCTGCAATCTTCCCTGGAACATCTAGATCCGGTGCAACAATTGTCGGTGCTTTGATCCTTGGAGTATCCAGAACCGTTGCTGCTGAATTCACTTTCGTACTTGCGATTCCGGTTATGTTCGGTGCAAGTCTTCTGAAGCTTGTGAAGTTTGGTCTGAACTTTACCGGAACAGAAGCAATAATTCTTCTGATTGGTATGGTAACCGCATTTGTTTCTTCTATTATCGTTATTCAATTCCTGATGGGATATATTAAGAAACATGATTTCAAAGTATTTGGATATTACAGAATCGTGCTTGGTATTCTTGTGATACTGTATGCGTTGTTTTTAGCGTAAGATTTCCTAATATCAAAAACTCCCAATAGAATTTCAGCTCAGATGCTTTCTGAAGCATGATTTTCTATTGGGAATTTTTTATTTGTCAGTTATTACTATTCTTGAAAAAATCCTTTCAATGCCGGATACAGTTTCTTAAATTCCTGATATCTTTCCTCGTACTTCTGCACCAGTTCCGGATCCGGTTCTTCTGTTCCTGTTACTTTCACAAGTTTCTTCGCAGCCTCTTCCACCGAATCAAATACACCGCATCCAACTGCTGCCAGGATTGCCGCTCCATAGCCCGGACCTTCTTCGCTTTCGATCAGATCTACTTTCATATTCATCACATTTGCAATGATCTTTCTCCACAGCGGACTCTTTGCTCCACCGCCACAGATCTTTGTTCTCTCTGGATTCACACCAATACTTCTTGCAACTTCCAGAGAATCACGCAGTCCGAATGCAACACCTTCCAGCACTGCCTGTGTCATATCTTCTCTTGTGCTGTCCATAGACATTCCGATAAATGCTGCTCTTGCGGAAGGGGCATTATGAGGAGAACGCTCTCCCATCAGATATGGAAGATAGAACACATGGTTCTCGCCGAGCCTTGTGATTCCTGCCTGTTCTGCCGGATAATCTTTTGTCTTAAGGATTTCATCCATCCACCATTTATTACAGGAAGCAGCACTGAGCATGCATCCCATCAGATGATAGTTACCGTCTGCATGGTCAAAGGAATGCAGCGCATTGTTCTTATCTACTCCGAATTTCTTACTGGAAATAAAGAGTGTTCCTGATGTTCCGAGAGAAATATTGCATCCGCCGTCTCCGACCGTTGCCGTTCCAACTGCTGCCGCCGCATTGTCCCCGGCTCCTGCAATTACTTTTACATCCTCTGATACGCCAAGTTCTGCTGCGATCTCTGCTTTCAAAGTTCCAACGACTTCCCAGCTTTCATACAGCTTTGGAAGCTGTGCCTCTGTAATACCACAGATCTCAAGCATTTCCGCAGACCAGCACTTATGCTCCACATCCAGAAGCAGCATTCCGGAAGCATCTGAATACTCTGTGCAAAAAGAACCTGACAGGCGGTATGCAAGGTAATCCTTCGGAAGCATAATCTTCGCAATCTTTGCAAAATTCTCCGGTTCATTTTCCTTCATCCAGAGAATCTTCGGTGCTGTAAATCCGGCAAATGCAATATTTGCTGTATACTCTGAAAGCTTCTCTTTTCCAATCACCTGATTCAGGTAATCGGTCTGTTTTGCAGTACGTCCGTCGTTCCACAGAATTGCCGGGCGAATCACCTTGTCTTCCTTATCAAGCGCAACAAGACCGTGCATCTGACCTCCAAAACTGATTCCCTTTACTTGATCCTTATCAAAGCCTTCAAGAAGCTCTTTCAGCCCTTCCATACTCTGTGCAAACCAGTCTTCCGGTTTCTGCTCTGACCATCCCGGATGTGGGAAATATAACGGATATTCTTTTGATACGATATTCTTGATCTTTCCATTCTCATCCATCAGAAGAAGTTTTACTGCGGATGTTCCAAGATCTACTCCTACAAATAACATGTCGTTTCTCCTGTATAAAGACAGAAAGCCTTGCCGTTTCCGGCACGGCTCTCTGCCCGTTTTCTATGCTTATAACTTTCTATGTAATTAACCCCACGGATTCTCTGTTGGATATCTTACACCCTTCGGCTGGTTGTATCCGATCTCTTCAACCGGCACACCAATGTATTTAAATACTTCGAACAATGCTTTTCCAAAGTGTCCGAAAGCAACTGCTCCGTGATGTGGATAATTCTTTTCGATCAGTACGTGACGGTAGAATCTTCCCATCTCCGGAATTGCAAACACTCCGATAGATCCGAAGGATTTTGTAGCAACCGGAAGTACTTCTCCCTGTGCAACATAAGCACGAAGTACATTGTCAGATGTACTCTGCAGTCTGTAGAATGTGATGTCTCCAGGTTTGATATCTCCTTCCAGTGTTCCCTGTGTAACCTCGATTGGAAGAGATCTTGCCATGATCATCTGATATTTCATTTCGCAGAAAGCAAGTTTGCCGGAAGCTGTATTTCCACAATGGAATCCCATAAATGTATCTTTCTGTGTATATGGGAATTTTCCTTCGATGCTCTCTTTGTACATATCTGCCGGTACTGTATTGTTGATATCAAGAAGTGTTACTGCATCCTGGCTGACAGCAGTTCCGATAAACTCGCTGAGTGCTCCGTAAATATCAACCTCACAGGATACCGGGATTCCCTGAGCTGTCAGACGGCTGTTTACATAACATGGAACAAATCCGAACTGTGTCTGGAATGCCGGCCAGCATTTTCCTGCGATTGCAACGTATTTTCTGTATCCTCTGTGCTCCTCGATCCAGTCTTTCAAAGTAATCTCATACTGAGCCAGTTTCGGAAGGATCTCCGGTTTCTTATTTCCTGCTCCGAGCTCTTCTTCCATCTCTTTTACAACGGCCGGGATTCTCTCATCACCTTCATGTTTATTATAAGCCTCGAAAAGGTCAAGTTCAGAATTTTCCTCAATCTCAACTCCGATATTGTAAAGCTGTTGGATCGGTGCATTACATGCAAGGAAATTCAGCGGACGCGGTCCAAAGCTGATGATCTTTAAGTCACTTAATCCGACAACTGCTCTCGCGATTGGTTCGAACTCATGGATCATATCAGCACATTCCTCTGCTGTTCCTACCGGATACTCCGGAATGTAAGCTTTTACTCCTCTGAGTTTCAGGTTATAGCTTGCATTAAGCATTCCACAGTAAGCGTCTCCACGTCCCTGTGTCAGATTATCCTGTGTCTCCTCTGCAGCTGCGACAAACATCTTCGGTCCGTCAAAATGTTTTGCAAGCAGTGTCTCAGAAATCTCCGGTCCGAAGTTTCCAAGATAAACAACCAGTGCGTTACATCCTGCTTTCTTTACATCTTCCAGAGCCTGCACCATGTGGATCTCGCTCTCTACAATACAGATCGGACATTCATAGACAGTTCCTTCACCGTATTTCTTTGTGTAGGCATCGATCAATGCTTTTCTTCTGTTCACGGAAAGACTCTCCGGGAAACAATCTCTGCTCACTGCTACAACACCGATTTTTAATTCTGGCATATTACTCATAATAAAATCCTCGCTTTCTTTATACTTGTTATTATTTCTATCTTTCTCATGTTACGTTATCCACACTTTTCCTGTAATTTCATTTGGTTTTCCACACATCATGCAGAAACCTTGTGAATAACACGATCCTGATTTTTGGAAACCCCGGCATCCATTTTCAATCAGACTTCGACGTTCTCACCTTTTAACCCACAGAACGCACCTTCATTCTGTGCATCCTCATGCGCGATCAGCCATTTATTCATCGCTACAAGAAGTCTGTTTCCTGTTTCGTTTGTTTCTATGGTCATTTTACCAACTTAAAAAGGCATTATCGACCAAATAATTAGCCAAATAATGCCCATTTCTTATCTTTTCTTTCTGAAAGTGAAATGTACACTAATACAATGAAAAAGAACCTGAATATTTGATCAGGTTCTTTTTCATTATATTTGATATCAAAGATACGATTATTTATTTATCACAAATTATTTTTCATAATTTCCATGTAGTTTTCCGGGAATCCGATCAACTTCAAATCAATATCATCACTATACTCACTTATTACATTTTCCACTGTTTGGATTAAAGATTTTTTACTACTCTCACCTGGTAATCTTTTTAACAAAACAAGCGTATACGCAAATAGTGAGTTGTTCTTTATTTCTGGATGTTTTCTCAAAAATGACGTTGTAAACTTTGCCGGAGGATTAAAATCTGTATTATACATTCTAGCCGCATGCGCACATTTGTTTCGTAAAACCGATAAACAATGAAGATGATTTTCTAGTGTATCTCTTCCAACACCAACCATATGAGCAATAGCATCTTTTTCTGAATAATACATAGAACTGTATAATTTAGACATATTAGAAAAAGACATCAATTCTACAATAACCCACAATGGCATTTTACTAGAGTATTTCATTTTATGATGCTTCACAATCAGACTATCTTTATAATAATTTTTCTCCCTGCTGAAATTTTCCATAACTTCCCTATAACCCTTTTTGTTATAGAAATTATTCTCATCATAATGCTGTTCATACGGAGTCTCCGTACATTTAGCAATTGAAAATCCATATGCAATCTGTGTTCTATAATATACTTCTGCTTTTTCAATATACCGTCGAAATGTATCACGTAATATTTCATCAACTTTATATAGATGATATACCGTTTCAAATGTAGTTCCCGCAATATAGTCACTACTTGAAGGGTCTTGTCTGAATTGTAGAGCATAACCCGTAAAACGATAATAATTTACTCTTTTCAAAATATCTTTTGCTTTTTCTCTGTCTGTGATAATCATCCCATGAGCTGCTAACTTATCCAATTGTTCATCGAAAGTCAATGGTTTTTTCAAATCCATAAAATCTCTCCTTAACGTAAAAAAGCTGAGCACAAGACTCAGCTTGGTCCCCAATGCCAAAACGACTTCGGGCAACTCTGTTGCATATAGTATATTCAAAAATCAAAAAAATTGCAATAGTTTTTATTATTTTTCTCAAATGTTGGATTTACCAATTATAAATTATTCCGTCGAATGTTCTTTGAACATTTTGAGACTACGCCTACTGAGGTTCGGAAGATGCATGATGCAAAGAAAAAATCCTGATATTTATTTTCATAAGCAAAAAAGGAAGCGAACCGCTTCCTTTTTTACTCTCTCATTCTATTCCACGCCCCATTATTCCTTCGGTGGCAGGAATCCCTTACTTGTCTTCACGATCACTTTATCAAATACCATGAACATGGACGGCAGTACGAAGATTACGACTACCATACTGATCAGTGCTCCTCTCGCCATCAGGATACACAGGGAACTGATCATATCAATGTTGGAGTAAAGTCCTACACCGATCGTTGCTGCGAAGAAGCTCAACGCACTTACCATGATAGACTGTGCGGATACACGGTGCGCAGTTGTGATGGAATCGTATTTATTCGCGCCATGGTTACGCTCTCTCTTATAACGAGTTGTCATAAGAATTGCATAGTCTACGGTGGATCCAAGCTGAATGGTTCCGATTACGATGGATGCCACGAATGGCAACTTAGTTCCCATGTAGTATGGAATACCCATATTGACGAAAATCGCGAACTCAATAACGCCTACCAGGATGATCGGCAGTGAGATTGACTTGAACAGAAGCATGATGATCACGAAAATAATTCCGATTGATACTGCACTTACTGTCTTGAAATCTTTATCTGTAATGTCGATCAGGTCTGCTGTCAGAGGACCTTCTCCGATCAGCATTCCACCTTTATCATATTTATGAAGAATCGTATTCAGCTCTTTGATCTGGTCATTCAGTTCATCTGTAGCTACCTTATATTCTGAGTTCGCCAGTACAAGCTGGTACTTATCATTCTTTAATGATCTTGTCACTGAATCCGGGATCATGCTTGCCGGAACGGACGGACCGATCAGGGAGTCAAGTCCAAGTGCCCACTTGATTCCGTCCACCTTATCCATCTCTTTCAGCATCTTGCCTACGTCCGCTGAATCTGTAGAGCTGTCTACAAGAATCATGTGCGTCGTATTCATGTCGTAATCTTCCTTCAATTTTTCATTTGCAATGATACTCGGAAGATCTTTTGGAAGTGTCTCATCCAGGTTGTAATAAACGCCTGTATGGTTATTTCCGTAGATTGCCGGGAATAACAAAATAATAAAGAGCGCTACATAAATCAGATATCTCTTTGTAACCTTGTCTGAAATTCTTCCGATATCCGGAAGGAATGGTTTATGTTTTGTCTTCTCAATAATCTTGTCACAGCACAGGATCATGGATGGAAGGATTGTTACGCAGGCAAGTACACCAAGGATAACACCCTTAACCATAACAACACCGATATCAAGTCCAAGTGTGAATGACATAAAGCACAGTGCGATAAATCCGGCAATTGTTGTGACGGAGCTTCCGATTACAGATGAAAATGTCTGTGAGATTGCATGTGCCATTGCACGGTGTTTATCTCCGTCGTAACGAATCTGCTGTTCTTCGTAACTATGCATCAGGAAGATCGAATAGTCCAGCGTTACACCCAGCTGCAGAACTGCTGCCAATGCCTTTGTAATATAGGAAATCTCTCCCATAAAGTAGTTACTTCCCAGGTTATATACAATTGCAATTCCGATACTGAGCATGAAGAGGATCGGTACAAAGAACGATTCCATTGTAAGACCGAGCACGATCATCGCCAGTACAACCGCGATCAATACATACAACGGTGTCTCTTTCTCCGCCAGCTCCTTCGTATCTGTAACAACAGCTGACATACCACTTAAAAAGCACTGCTCGCCCGCCAGAGAACGGATCTCGGAGATTGCTTCCATTGTTCCATCCGAAGATGTTCCTTCATCAAAGAAGATTGCCATCATCGTTCCGGTCTCGGAGTTAAATGCATCATAAACCTTTGTCGGCAGCATACTCTTCGGCATACTGATATCTGCGATAGAATCATACCAGATAACATCTTTTACATGATCCACCTTTTCGATCTTCTGCTTTAACTTCGATACATCCTTATCTTCCATTCCATCAACTATAAACATCGAGAATGCACCTGTACCGAAATCATTTACCAAAATATCCTGCCCTTTCATCGTCTCGATGTTATCCGGCAGGTAAGTCAATACATCATAATTAATTCTCGTATGCAGATACCCCAATGCAGACGGAATCAACAATAAGATACTGAGAATCAGAATCGGCACTCTGAATTTTACTATCTTTTTTCCAAACTTTACCATCATATCCCTTTCGCTCCCTTCCTTGTATCTTGTTTATGACCATTGGTCATTTTAATCTCTTCTTGCACTATACAATAAAAATGACTAACAGTCAATATATTTTGTACTGTTAGTCATTTTTTTCCTTTTATTTATATTCACTTGGAAGAATTCCGTATTTTTTCCGAAATGCCCTTGCCATCGCCTTGCTTCCGGAGAAGCCGCTGCGAAGTGCTGTCTCAGTGATATTATATTTTCCGCCCTTCAGGTCTTTCATTGCATATTCCAGACGGATATTCTGCAGATAGCTCTTATATGTGATTCCCGCATACTTCTGAAACATCCTCGACAAGTACGTTGGCGAGTAGCCAAAAATTCTTGCCACTTCTTCCAGACTGAGCTCCTGTACATAATTCTCTTTCATATAAGATGTGATTGCTGAAAGCTTGTTCAGATTCTTATTCTTCCTTACAAAAGCATCCTCAACTTCCGTCAGACGGTATTCTTTCACAAGGAGATATAAAAGATGATAAAAAATACTGTCCATCTTCATGTCATATCCACACTGCTTTTCGCAATACGTCTTATACAGTTCTTCCAACAATTCCATAAAGCGCGCGTCCTTACGTCCCGGTTCATGCGTAAACCAGATAAATTGCTCTCCTGTATAATATTTTTCAAAAACTTTCAACGGAATCTGAAGAACAATCGTCTCGTTTGGCAACGGAGAATCTACTTCATGAACCTCATTCGAATTCACAATCATAAATTCTCCCGCTGTCAGATGCCAGGTCTTCTCATCGATCTTAAATTCCAGTTCTCCGTCGCACACTGCAAAAATCTCAATCGACCTGTGCCAATGTTTTTCTCTATGGTAATGTCCTTCTCTGCCTTCAAATAAGAATAGTTTAAAAGGAAATCCAACTTCCGGAACGATCAATTCATGCGCAAACTGCATCTCTTTTATTCACCACACTTTAGGCTTTCGTCCACTTATGTACCGTATCTGTTCCCGGACTACATAATTCCACTGTAGATCCATCATCTGACAGTGTATAGACATATTCCAGTGTTCCACCGGAGATAACCAGATTCAGCCTCAATGTACCGTCTGCATTCTCTGCAACACAATATGTTCCCTTTGTCTCACCGGAGGAACTCTTGATCACAAGCTTTCCGTCCTTCTTTAATTTATATTCATTTCCGCTGTTGTCTGTCCACTTTCCGATCAGCCCCTTCGCACGGTCATCCGTCAGATCCAGAAGTTCTGTATCCGCCTGGAGTAATTTTATATCCTTACCACCATCCAGGGACTCCAGCACTACGCCATAGCCTGTATCATCTGTCGTAACCGCATACAGTTTACCTTCTTCTTCGCCGTCCATTGTGATCTTGATTGTAATGTTGTTATCCTCATCAAATCCACACTCAAATGTCAGTCCGGTGTCATCCTTAGTTCCTGTTCCATCTTCTTTCAGATCATACACAGTATCTGTTCCAATCACCTTCCACTGCTTTGCCATAACTCTCTTAACAGAATCACTTGGAAGAACCGCGTTGTCTCCCATCTGTTCTTTCATCGTACTGCTTGCTTTGTCTACCTCTTCTGTCGTAGATGCAGCCGGTTCTGTTTTCTTCGTATCGCCGCATCCTGTCATACACAATGTGCTTGCCAGAAGTAATGCTACTACTAATCTTTTCATATTCTCTCTCCAGTCTTGTTACTGTTCACTCCGTGTCAATCAGCAAAGTGATTGACACGGGAGTGAACAGTAACCCAGTCTTTTCTGTCTGATCAGAAAGATAGCATTCCGATCAGGACTTACAGTCTTTAGAGTATCACAAACGCACTGTAAATTCCAGTAAAGTTAATACAATTTCACGGTTATTTCATTTTTAGACACACTCGTTTTCGTTTGTTTTCAACAAACTTTAATGCTTTTGCACTGTTTCACTTTACCTCGACAGCTTGTTTATTTTCTTAACATATGATACACTATTCACAATGTAAAATTATAGGTAACTTGGGAGGAAATAGGTTATGATTATCTCTACAAGAGGGCGTTATGCTCTCCGAGTCATGATTGATCTGTCTCAGCAGGATCCGGACTCTTACACACCGCTGAAAGAGATCGCAGCACGTCAGGAGATTTCTGAAAAGTATTTGGAAAATATTTTAAAATCTCTTGTCACACAAGGATTTATCCTTGGACTTCGCGGAAAAGGTGGTGGCTACCGCCTGACAAAATCTCCGGAAGAATACACTCTCGCTTCCATTCTTCATGCGACAGAAGGAAGCCTTGCAGCTGTAGCGTGTCTGGAGGATCATGCACCGGAATGTGCACGTGCGGGTCAGTGTCCGACACGTCCGATTTGGGAAAAACTGGATAACCTTATCGAGGATTATCTTGGAAGTATCACACTTGCTGACTTTCATGAACCGGCCATTCCATGCAAGATTGAGAAATAGCATTATTTCAGGGGGAACGAAATAACAGTTGTTTCAATACAATGGAAAATCAGATCTACATAGAAAAAGATGGATAAGTAATGCTTTTATTGCTTATCCATCTTTTTCTGTTTCTATTTTATCTAATCATCCGTGAACGTTTTCTTTCACTGCTTTTTCAATCCGATCCAACGCTTCCACAAGCGTCGCTCTCTGGCAGGCCACGTTGATCCGCTCAAAACCACTTCCGGGCTCTCCGAAGATCGCTCCTCCATCCAGCCAGACTTCTGCCTTATCTTCTATCAGTTCCTTTAATTCCTTGTCTGAAAGTCCTAATGCACGGAAATCCATCCAGACGAGATAGGTTCCTTCTGTCTTTGTCACCTTGATCTGTGGTAAATGTTCTGCCATCCATGTATGAAGGAAATCAATATTCGACTTCACATACTGTTTCATCGCCTGATACCATTCTTCGCCCTGAGTATACGCAGCGATCAGCGCAAAGATTCCGGGTGCGCCAACCTGACTATACCCGGCTGCAGTTACCTGATGCTGAAATTCCTTGCGAAGGCTTGCATTTGGAATGATAATATTGGAAATCTGAAGTCCAGCAAGATTGAATGTCTTCCCCGGGGAAGTACATGTCACTGTAATGTCTTTATACTCGTCCTTAAGATCTACAAGTACCTGATGCTTCCCTTCAAATACGAAGTCTGCATGAATCTCATCACTTACAATGATCACCTGATGCTTTAGGCAAATATCTCCCAGACGCTCCACTTCTTCCCTTGTCCATACCCGGCTGACCGGGTTGTGTGGGCTGCAGAATAAGAATAATTTCACACCCTTTTCCACGATCTGGCGTTCAAAATCTTCGAAATCAATCGCATAAGATCCATCTTCCTTACGGATAAGGATATTGGCGGCCACTTTACGGTCATTGCTTTCAATCACTTCCCGGAATGGATAATAGACCGGATCCTGGATCAGAATATAATCCCCAGGTTCTGTATAAGCCTTTACCGCCATTGCCAGCGCAAAGACAATTCCCGGAGTCTTTGTGATCCACTCCTTGTCGATCTTCCATCCGTGACGGCGTTCCATCCAGGAGCTGACCGCATCGTAATATTCCTGATCTGACTCTGTATATCCATAAATTCCATGCTCTGCCTGACGGATCAATGCTTTCTGGACGAAAGATGACGTCTTAAAATCCATATCAGCGACCCACAACGGAAGAATATCTTTCTTTCTCCCTCTTTCTTCTGCAAAATCATACTTCAGACTGTGGGTTCCTCTTCTCTCTACAGGCTGGTCAAAATTCAAATTCTTCTCACTCATTTTTACTCCTTTTATTGAAATGCCTGTTCCAGATCTTTGATCAGATCTTCAGCATTTTCAATTCCAACGGACATTCTAAGGAAATCTTCTGTGATTCCAAGATGTTCTCTTATCTCCACCGGTACATCACCGTGTGTCTGAAGCATTGGATATGTGATCAATGATTCTACACCGCCAAGGCTCTCCGCATAAGAGATCAATTTCACACTTTCAAGAATCTTTCTTGTACGTTCCACCGTATCTACACGGAAAGAAAGCATACTTCCTGCTCCTGTCGCCTGCTTCCGGTTCACCTCGTAACCCGGATGATCTTCCAGACCCGGATAATAAACTTCTGTCACTTCCGGTCTGTTTTTCAGCCAAAGTGCGATCTTCTTCGCATTCTCCTGCTGGCGCTCCAGACGCACTGATAAAGTTTTGATTCCGCGAAGTACAAGGAAACTGTCAAACGGAGACAGGCTACAGCCAACTGTCTTATATGTATAACGCAATTTTTCCGACAGCTCTTTCCCTTTGACACAAACAAATCCTGCGAGAACATCATTGTGTCCTCCAAGAAATTTTGTTCCGCTATGTACTACAATATCAGCACCCAACTGTAGCGGTTTCTGGAAATAAGGAGAAAGGAATGTATTATCCGCAAGAATCAGTAACCCGAATTCATCCGCAAGCTTTCTCATCTCTGCAAAATCTGTGATTCTCATCGTTGGATTACTTGGTGTCTCTATATAAAGTGCCTTTGTCTCTTTTCTGATATTCTTTCTTACAAGATCAATATCTGAAGTATCTACATAAGAAAACTTTAATCCTCGCTTTTCGCCAATGCTTTTAAACATTCGCACAGTTCCGCCGTACAGATCTTCTGTACATAAAATATGACTGTCTTCTCCGAAAAGCTCCAGGCAGATTCCAATTGCCGCCATTCCTGTCGAGCATGCAATACTGTCATCCGCTCCTTCTAAAGAGGACATTACGCTTTCTAATTCATACCGTGTCGGATTACTCTCACGAGAATAATCATATCCTGTACTTTTCCCGATTCCCGGGTGTGCGAAGGTTGCTGTCTGAAAAATGGGAACGGAGACTGCTCCGTATGGATGTTCCTCTACAAATCCTCCGTCCCCGTGAATACATCGTGTTTCAAATTGATACTGTTCTGCCATGCTGTCTGTCTCTGCTCCTTACATTCCTTCTCCATTAAATATAGTACATTCCCTCAACGGAATCCTGATATCCTTCGTATGCATCCACAAGATCCTTAAGCGTCACATCTTCCAGAATCTCCTGAACACAATCATTGATTCGGTCAATGATCAGATGCTGAATTGCTTCCTGATCTCCACGTCCCACGCTATTTCGATCAACTTCATCTTCCAGGTCATACGTTCCTTCCAGTGCCTCTACAATCTGTGCAACCGTGATTTCTTTCGGATCTCTCTCAAGAAAATATCCTCCCTGGGAACCTTTCATACTCTTTACAATATGAGCCTTGCGAAGAGCTGAAAATACATGCTCAAGATACTGGGCGGAAATGTCATTTCTCTGTGCGATACTCCCTAATGAAACCAGCTCTGTCCGTGAATTCACCGCCAGATCAATAAGAGCACGCAGTCCATATCTACTTTTCTTTGATAATTTCAAACGCTTCTACTCCTTTCTTCTAAGCACTGTAGGAGCAGCTTTTACTGCTCCTACTTCTTACAGATTTCTCTGATTCTTATTTACTGAATTGCTTTGAATGCCTCATCCAGATCCTGAATGATATCATCAATATTCTCTGTACCGATGGACAGACGGATTGTGTTTGGCTTGATTCCCTGATCGAGAAGCTCTTCCTCCGTGCACTGGCTGTGTGTTGTTGTTGCCGGGTGGATAACAAGTGATTTCACATCCGCTACATTTGCAAGCAATGAAAACAGTTCCAGGTTATCAATGAAATCCTGAGCTTTCTTAGAATCACCTTTGATCTCAAATGTGAAGATAGAACCACCGCCGTTCGGGAAATATTTCTTATAAAGTTCCTGCTGCTTCGGATCCGGATCTACAGATGGATGATGTACTCTCTCAACCTGTGGATGATTGTTCAGATACTCAACAACCTTCAGTGCATTTTCCACATGACGCTCTACACGAAGGGAAAGTGTCTCAAGTCCCTGCAGGAAGATAAAGGAACTGATCGGAGAAATTGTTGCTCCTGTATCTCTCAAAAGGATTGCTCTGATCTTTGTAACAAATGCAGCCGGTCCGCAAGCCTTTGTAAAGCTGATGCCGTGATAGCTTGGGTTCGGATCTGTCAGTGACGGGAATTTTCCTGAAGCCTCCCAGTCGAACTTACCGCCCTCGATGATAACTCCACCGATTGTTGTTCCATGTCCACCGATGAACTTTGTAGCAGAGTGAACAACAATGTCAGCACCGTACTCGATTGGTCTTACAAGATAAGGTGTTGCAAATGTATTATCTACAACAAGCGGGATTTTATGCTTATGTGCGATATTTGCGATTGCTTCAATATCAACTACATCTGAGTTCGGATTACCAAGTGTCTCGATGTAAACAGCTTTTGTGTTCTCCTGGATTGCATTCTCAACTTCTTCCAGATTGAAAATGTCAACAAATGTTGTTGTAATTCCATAATTCGGAAGTGTATGCTCAAGAAGGTTGAAAGATCCTCCATAAATATTCTTTGCAGATACGATGTGATCTCCCTGCTGAGCCAGATTCTCAATTGTATATGTGATTGCTGCTGCTCCGGATGCTACTGCAAGTGCTGCTGTACCTCCTTCAAGTGCTGCAATTCTCTTCTCAAACACATCCTCTGTCGGGTTTGTCAGACGTCCGTAAATATTTCCCGCGTCTTTCAGTCCAAAACGGTCTGCTGCATGCTGACTGTTGCGGAACACATAAGAAGAAGTCTGGTAGATTGGTACTGCTCTTGCATCTGTCACCGGATCCGGCTGCTCCTGGCCTACGTGAAGCTGTAATGTTTCAAATTTAAAATTTCTGTCTTTTCTCTCTAATTTTGCCATGGGGTTATTCTCCTTTTTCTAATTCCTGTTTTGTATTCTTATTCCGCAACCAAAGCTGCTTGGAAGTTAAAATCTTACTTAATTAATGTCTTGCGGTTGTCTTGATATTCGTGCCTACTCTGTAAAGAGTGGTGTAGAGTAGTATCTGTCTCCGCTGTCCGGAAGAAGTGCTACGATTGTCTTGCCCTTGTTCTCCGGTTTCTTTGCATATGCAATTGCTCCGGAAAGTGCTGCTCCTGAAGAAATACCTACCAGGATTCCTTCTGTCTTTGCAAGAAGCTTCGCGGCTGCGAATCCTTCGTCATTGTCTGCTTTGTATATCTCATCATAGATCTTTGTATTAAGGACATCCGGTACGAATCCTGCTCCGATTCCCTGAATCTTGTGCGGTCCGCCCTTTCCTTCTGAAAGTACCGGAGATGCTGCAGGCTCAAGTGCTACAACCTTCACATCCGGTTTCTGGGACTTCAGATATTCACCAACACCTGTCAGTGTTCCACCTGTACCGACACCGGCGATAAAGATATCAACATTTCCATCTGTGTCTTTCCAGATCTCCGGGCCTGTTGTCTCTCTGTGTGCTTTTGAGTTCGCCGGATTAACGAACTGTCCCGGGATAAAGCTGTTTGGGATTTCCTTTGCAAGCTCTTCAGCTTTTGCAATTGCTCCCTTCATTCCCTTTGTGCCTTCTGTAAGTACGATCTCTGCTCCATATGCTTTGAGGATATTTCTTCGCTCAACACTCATGGTCTCTGGCATGGTAAGAATTGCTCTGTACCCCTTTGCTGCTGCGATTGATGCAAGTCCGATTCCTGTGTTTCCGGAAGTAGGTTCGATGATAACAGAACCTTCTTTCAGGATTCCTTTCTCTTCTGCATCTTCGATCATTGCCTTCGCAACACGATCTTTCACACTTCCTGCCGGATTAAGATACTCAAGTTTTACAAGAATCGTTGCTTCAAGTCCAAGCTCTTTTTCCAGATTCACAGGTTCAACAAGTGGTGTGTTTCCAATCAGTCCAAGTGTGCCTTTATAAATTGCCGCCATAGTCTATATCCTCACTTTCTTTATTAACCTACTTAGTTGGTGTGTTTTTGATGGTTTGTATTATATACTTATAAAACCCATCTGTCAACTATGTTTTAATATTTTTCTACATTTTTTATTATACAATATCGATCGGAGATGTAAATGATTAAAAAATGTAAAAAAATCAGGTATCCGAGATGTTTTACTTTCCCCGATACCTGACTCTTTTATTTAATGAATCAACCAGTTATAATCTTTTCTGCACTCAACAATATACTCCACATATACCGTATCATCCTGTATCTGATAAAGAATCAGATACCATTTTTCAATAAACATCTTATGATATTTATTCGGTGGAATATACGCTTCTTCAAAAAACGGAAAACGCTGCGGCATATGATTCAAGGCGCGGATTGCTGTTATTATTTCCTTCTTCTTTGTGCTGGCGGCATCTTTATTAACCTGAGCCATAAACCGAATATGCGCTCCCAACATTCTCTTTGCCCTGTCAGAAACAATTACTTTGTACTTTTTATCTGCCATTCACTATACCTCTGCAATCACATCCTCAAGATATGCATCCAGTTCATCTACTGTGCATCCACTTCTACCTGCCATCCGATCCTCTTCGACTGCAAGCAATTCCTCCCTTAACTTCAACATTTTTTCTCTGCGATTGAAGGTTTCTATATCCATGACAACCAGATCGCCTTCGCCATTTTTTGTAAGAAATACGGGTTCTGCAGTTTTACGACACATATCTGCAATCTCATTATAATTTTGACGGATTGCTGCTGATGGACGAATATTCATACTAGCACCTCCTCAAGTCAACTATAGTAGTATTCTAACCATATTGTATCTTTTTAATGCTATTTCGTCAATCCGATTTTTCTTCTATGTCGTCTCTCGCTCAATCAGTTTCATTCCGAACACCATGTGCTGTACGCTTGGTTTCCCATCATACGCTCTGTTTCGTAAAAAATTCGTTCGACACTGTCGAACTTTTTCCAAATTTTTCAAAAAATGAGAACCATCTTCTCCACTATACTTTATATGTGTTACTTTTTATGTTGATTTTTCTTAACATATTTGCTATCATATGTTCAGGCTTTATGCCTGGGGTGCTACTTCACATTGACGTGAATGGCGGTTCGCTTTGCGCGGAGAGTTTATAGCTCCGATTACATAGATCATCTCTCATTTGAGAAATCTTGGAGAGGAGAATTGGCCTATGCTGACCATTACTAACCTTATTGCAGTGATTTCACTGTGTGCGACTTTTTATAGTCTTGGTTACGTGCGTGGAAAGCATGATTCCAAGACGCAAAAATAACCGCCCAACGTCCTGAGAAAACTTGAGCGGTTATTTAACCAATTAAAAACATCAGGCGAACCGTCATCGGTAGCACCTTTCTATTTATTATACTAGCATTTCTTTTTTCTTATGTCAAACAAATCTTTTACTCCTCGTTACCGCTCACACGATGTGTGACCGGAAACCTCACACCGCACTGTCACTCTGCTCTTCCCATCCAGCGTACAGGTGAACAAGCTCAACGCCCACTCTCCGCTTGTCATGTCCTCCACGCTTTGTGGAGTCAGTGCCTCTACCGCCGCCACTTTGTATTCGAACCGATTCCCGGCCGCATCTGTAAAGATCACCTCGTCACCTGTCTCAAGTTCTTTCAACTTTCCGAAATGTGTTCTATAATTATGTGCTGCGATCACGAGATTATCCAGATAAGCACTGCCCGAATAGCGGCAAGGTGCTTTCTTCAGAAGCGGATAGCTCCATTCACTCAATACCGGAAGCTTCAAGTCGATCGCCGGTATCTCAAGCACTCCGATGCACGCCACGCCGTCCAGATCTTCTAATGCGATCTCCGGCATCTCCATCTCCGGATTCAGCTGATAATCCGGTATCTGTCCGTCAGATTCATCCGCCTGCTTTCCCTCATCAGAAATGTTCTGGTTCTTGTCTCTATATTCTTCCAACAGCTTCTCTCTGCTTTGCTCTGCCCGATAACCATCCCAGAGATTGTATACAGAAAGAGCAAGGGCTGCCGCGAAAAGCAGCAACCCTGTGATTGTAAATATCTTTCCTATCTGATTCTTTTTCTTCTTGCTCATCGATTCTTCTCTTCTTTTCTATCCCGTAAAATTCTTCCCACCAGCAGACAGATCGCACCTGCAAACAAAAGCACAAGTACCGGCCACCAGAGCTGTCCTGTCTGTGGGAGCTTGTCTGATGTTTTGTCTGTTGTTTTACCCGTCGTCCTCTTCGATGGTGGATTCGCTTCTCCATCCGACTTTCCCGGCTTCTTTGCTGTATTCGTCAAGACAACTGTATTTCCTTCACGCGTAACAGCAACAGTATACCCCTTCGGCACCTCTGCCTCTGACACACTCCAACGCATCTGTGCAGAAAGATTTTTCCAAGTATAGGACCACTGATTCTCCTTCGTAAGTGTCTGGCGGTCAACGACTGTTGTATTCCCCTCCACATCCGTCTGCAGCAGCTCTACCACGATAGACTCCGGACGTTCTTCCTCCTGATCCTGCTTCCACACTTTCAATACATGAATCTTCGTCTCTTCTTCCTCTTCTGGCTTTCCAGGCTTGTCGTTCTTCTCGAACTTCAGAACCGCTGTCACCTGGTACGGATCTTTCCCCTCGGAAGTTTCCTTTGAATCCTCCGGCAATGCGATCAATGCTGTCTGAGGCTCATAGATCTGTGTCTTTCCATCTTCCTGCAGCTCTGTTGTCTGTCCCAGCACAAGATAAAGACCTCGGTTAAGATCTGTAAAACATACTTTCCTGTCCGAACCTGATGCCAGCACTGCATCTGCTGTGATTCCGTCACGTCTGATATAGTCCGCCAGTGCATCCGCTGCACCCTGCCAGCCCTCCTGGCTCTTCTGCTCCAGTGAGACCGGATACTTCCGGAATTGTTCCGTCAATGTAAAACTGCCCGACTCCTCATACTCTGCCACACGGTACAGAGACAACTCCATCCCCTCAACCGGGCAGACAATCGAAATACTTCCCTTCTGTGTACTCTCTTCTTCCGCTGCCTGAACCAGATTGCCCTTTGAGATTCCGAGCATCCCGGTCAGCGCAATGAGAAATGTCAGTACATATATCATATAATTCCTGTCTCTGTGGCGGATTCTTTTCTTTGGACTTCGCATGTTATCCCTCCCACTGATTGATTTATCTGTTACTGTTCACACGATGTGCGACTAGCAACGCATCTCGCCATTTTAAATCGCCTTTGGCGATGGGGCGAGATGCATTCAAGTCAAAGCACGCATCCTCCGTGTCAATCAGCGGAGTGATTGACACGGGAGTGAACAGTAACATTTATCTTCCTCTACTTTTTCTGCTTCTTTCTTGAACGCCGGATTGATAGATCCACTACAAGAAAACTAATGATTAAAAGCGGAATCGCAACACATACCGCAACTGTCAAACTGCTTACCTCAGCCGCATCCGATGTCACTCTGGAGTCATCTCCCGAACGATTTTCAATCCGATGTCCGCGCACCAGCAGTCTCTGCGTATTGATTCCATATGGTGTACATGTAAGAAGCGTACACAGATCCTTTCCATCTTCAATCTCAAGCAGGCCATAATCTTCCGGCTCGACAATACTGATCTGGTCAATCTCATACGTCAATACCTTATCATAAATGTGCAGAAGAAAGATATCTCCCTTTTCCAACTTATCAAGGTCTGTGAACAACTTCGCACTCGGCAGTCCTCTGTGTCCGGATAATACACAGTGTGTGCCCCTTCCTCCAACCGGAAGAGAGGAGCCTTCAATATGTCCGATACCAACCTGCAGAACAGAATCCTCTACACCGTGATAAATCGGAAGCTTACAGCGAATCTCCGGAATTGTGATATATCCCATCATTCCGGTTCCATTTGCATCCAGAAGACTATCATATAAAGTATTTTCCTCTTCTGTTGGTGTAAAGCGTCCTCCATTCATGATCAGCGTCTCGTTGTACTTCTCCGCTGCTGCCAGTGCCTGCTCCTTCTCCTGATCATCCATCTTCTCTATCTGCTTCGAATAATCCGCAACTGCCTGCGTCTGATGCTTCGAATTCCAGAAATTACTAATTGTCGGATACAGCAGTAAGGACAAGCCTGTAAGAAAGATGATTCCCGCAATTATTGTTGAAATATGCTTTCTCATGTTACAATCCTCTCCTTGCTGCTGTATGGGGAATGATAAAACACATTCCCCGTACAGCAAAATTACTTCTTTCTTATCTCACTTACATACCTATAATCGAGCAACAATTATTTCATTCTCTTCTTTGTAATCAGTACAACTCCCGATCCAATTACAAGGATTGCACCGAAAATGTAGAACAGAGTTGTTCCCATTCCACCTGTGGATGGGAGGATGGAGCCGGTTTTGTTTTCAACTTTGACTGGATTTGTCGCTTCCTGTTCTCCTCCATCATCCACTTTAATTTTTCCGTCTGATGTAATTTCAATCTTTACTGGGGCTTTCAATTTGTTGTATCCAGCTGGTGGTGTTACTTCTTTCAGATAATATGTGTCTGCATCCAATCCATAAATCTTAAATTTACCATCTGCAGATGTTGTAATCTGATTCACAGCAGTTCCTGTTTCGGAACTTGTCGCAATACGATAAAGATCATAGTTACTACTGCTATCTTTTCCCTTATTTATAAGTTTAATCTGTTTTGCTGATGTACACGCTTCATCTCTGTATAATTCAAATACTGCCCCTGCAAGCGGTGTTTCCGCACCATCCTTATCCGTATATTTTAATACTGGAATCGCGTAAGTTTTAGTAGTTGTTGTATCGTGAGTTGTTTCACTAGCATCTCCGTACTTCAACCATGTTTCATTCTTGTTTCCTTCCCCGGCAATTACTGCGTTTTCATTCAATGTTGCAGAGTAGGTAACGATAATTGTTGTTTCAACTTTAATTGACTCGCAATAAGTAGGTGTAAAAGTAATATGAAATGTACAGTTATCTGTAGGGGACTTCTCTACCGTGTAGTCTGTATTAGGAGCAAGAAAGGTTTCGCCTACCTTTACACTCTCTACTTCTCCAAATGTCAATCCCGCATCCATCTTATCATGCAGCACATAGTTCTGTGCTCCAGCCTGTGCTGTAATTGTTGTCTGGAAGTTTACTGTCTGACCAATATCTGCTGTATTCTTCTTGTCCCAACGATTATCAGAATCTTCCTGCACCTTTTTCTCCACTGAAGGTACACCGTTCTTTTCCTGAATAGTTACATCTGTATCTATAGTAGTAAGAGAGCAAAGAGCTCCAACACTAGAATCAACGAGATAGTAACCCAGAGTAAGATTTTCAAATATCACTTTTGTGCCAGATGCTGATTCAGTGCCATTATTTGTTACTCCATGAGTAGAATCCTTTGCATATGCCAGTGCTTTTTTTGCAAATTCTTCTATATCTCCCGCTTCTTTTCCTACTTCTGGATTCCATTTTACATATCCGCCCTCTTCTATGAAATACTTCTTTCCATTTGTATTAACAGCTTCTGAAACAAATTTTCCCCATTTATCTGTTGCCTTATAAGCATAATTTCCTGCATCAGTCTCCCCTGTAGTAGGTTTCTCACTAAAGCTCTCCAACTCTAAAATTTGATAAATTGTATATGTCTGACCATCTTTTGCCTCATTGATTGTTATCTTTCCTTTTTTAGCAACTGACGTCCCACTCGTTGTAGTCCCCTCAGCTCCTACCACACTACACATTCCCAATACCATCATAACCGAGAGTATTATGGCGGCAATCTTCTTCATCATTTTCATGTTTTTTCTCCTTGCTTTCTGTCTGCCCCCCGATTTTTTCGGGGCGCAGCACACTCTCTTTCGTTAGTTTTTTCTTACTTCTTTATATCTTATCAGCATAAGCACTACTGCGAAGAGTATTAATATCGCTCCTGCTAATCTGTAAATAAGAACTCCACAACTGCCTGTGGAAGGCAGTTTTTTCACACGGCTTTGATTTGTAGCGGTTACCGTATCACCGTTGGATGCACTGTTTAATCCTGTTGTTGTGCTTCCTTTATTTGTCGTCGTATATGACGTAAGGTATTCCATTCCGTTCACAGTAGCAACTGTGGAGGAATCTTTGATTGGATTACCCTGATCATCAAGTTCAAAGATGTAATAGGTTTTTGACAACTCCAAATTTACAAACTTACTTGATTTCGTGGTAGTATCACCTGCATCATATGTAATAGAAATTTTCTGGATTTGAGTACCAGTTCCATCTGCATTTTCATACAAACCAAACTTATATGTTCCACTCACTGTATTCGAATCATGACCACCTGGATTTGCAAACTTTTTCTCAACGGTAATCTCACCTTTGTGATTACTAATTGTCAGTTCATAAATCGGCTGATACTGTATACGAATTCTTGAATCTTTCATACACGTTTTCACATACTCTGAATAGTCAGTTGCACCGTCTTCTTTCTTCGGAACCATAATATAATATGGTGTATCATCTTTGACATACCCAGATGGTGCTGTTACTTCCGTCACTTTATAGAGTGTATTATAATCCATTGCAGAATTTTCTGTTGCTCCCACACCAAATATAATTTCTCCATTCAAATCAGTTATTCCATTTTCCCAGTTCTTACTAGTATCTTCTGTGATCGTACCATCCGCATTTCTTGTACATTTCTCCAATTTAAATACAGCACCACTCAATCCAAGTGTAAGATCATTCTGATCTCTCTTAATGATTTTCAGCTTGATGTTATTTCCGCTTCCAACTGTTCCACCAGCAACATACGAATAATTTTTCTCTTCTACTCTTGTCCCACTTGATGAAGTATACGTTTCCCAATAAGCATCATTCGAAAAACTAACTTCCTGACCTGGCGGTGCATTCACTTTTGCTGTATAGGTGATTGTAACCGGTAGATTACGAGGAATCTCGACCGTCAGCGTATTGTCTGCTTCAAGTGAAGCTTTAAACTCTACAGAAGTATTATCTTTTGAATTCACAACCCTAATGCTTGTTGTATCCAAAATCAACATTGAGCTCATCTTATCGATCAGTTTCAATGTCGTTCCTTCTACTGTTGGGAGCGTCTGCCCCAACTGATTCGCCTTAATCGTGAAGGTTACTTTTTCACTTACCGGATTTGTTTTAGTCATTGACTTTTCAATCTTCTGAGCTGTGATTGTTGCCGGATTGGTCGCTGTGTTAATATCCTGACCATCTACAGTCTGAAGTGTAACCCGATTGGTAAATGTCTTTGTTTTCCCTCCCATCAGCACTTCTGGATCTGTCACCTTGCATACAACTTGAACATCCACCGAATAATCATCTCTTGTTTTTCCTGCTATGAAGTCTCCCAGTTCAATCAGTGCTTGCTTCTCTTTGACGTAATAAGTCGTTGTCTCAGTTCTGCCGTTGTTATCTGTAGCTGCTGTGATCGTTTTCTTTGTCCACCCAGATGTCTCAAGTTCCGAAACTTCTTTCGAGGAAATGGTTCCCTGCCTTGTACCTGTCCACTTAACACGGACATATGTAAGTTCCATGCCATCTGGAATTGTCTCCAGCACACGATATGTACCAGACAATTCTCCTCCGTAATTCACCTTAAATACCCAGGATGCATAATTTCCCGGACTCGTCAGTGCATCCTTGGCTATTTTCGTTGCATCTCCCTTATCTTTACCATCGTTATTACTCTTCACGGTGGTTCCATCATAAGTAAATGTCTGTCCAAGCTCTTTTAGGATATCTCCTCCTCCGCATAGCATTCTATCTGCTTGACCCTGTGAAATCCAGTTTTTACCATCATCACTTGTACTGATTGTATTTCTATATGTCCTAAAATCTCTATACTTTGAAGGCAATGATTCTGGTTCTGTTCTTACAATAATGTAAAGTTTCTCCGTTTCGAGAGTAATCTGCTCTTTTGCTTTTACTTGCAATTCACGATCACTCTTTAACGTCATCTCAAACTTATCTGTAACATCCATAAGATTTGCATTGTCCTGCAGATCCTTCAAACTTCTATATCCTGTAAGCGTCTTTTCATCCGGCAGCGTACCTTTGTAAATGCCAGCCAACGAATCTGATTTCAAACTAGAAGGAGTCAGCTCCGATCCACTCGCGATTGAATCACAGAAATGGGTTCCTTCTTTAATGACCGTCCCCGATACTTCCACCACCCAGTATATTTTTCCATTTTCCCAATCTGCCGCGTCTTCTCGTGCTTCTTCGTAATACCAGGCTTCTTTTTTTACGTTCATCTTGAACTCCCCGGAGGTCGTTACTTCCCTCTGTGAGTTTATTCCGGTAATGTCAAAATTTTTACCGCCTCTTATAACATTTCCCGATAGCTCAAATTTATTATTTACGATAGCTGTACTAAATGTATCCTTCTTTACTGGTTTTGCATAGTATGTGAATTTATATGCATAGTTCTGTGTATTCCATCCCAACTCCGATGGAGTCAATGTGAATGTTTGTAATCCATCAATCTTTACCCATTTTGTTTCGTGTATCTCATATTGTTTTGTGGTTGCATTATAAGTATAAGCTTCTACTTTTGCATATCCTGTATACTCCATTTTGTCAGAACTTAGCGTGTCCTTCATCGACACCTTTGTTGCATCCCACTCACCGAATGTTTGATTGACATCAACTGTATAAAGATAACTTCCTGCCGGAACGATAAAATTGGTAGCCTCCGAACTATCTGGCTGAACTATTTCACTCGTCAAATCATATTTTTGACCAGGCATCTCGATTGTCTGATCTGTTGGCGTTCCAGTTCCAACCACTTTATCAGCCCATTTATAACCACCTACACTATTATTGCTATTATATGCATCAAATCCTGGTTTAAATCTATTATCCTCAGCCACATTCGATGCTGATGAAATCCATCGGTTCTTCACAAGCACATTATCGGACTTCATTGCTGCCAATGCCTCTGGTTTCACCTTGACACAATATATCACATAATAGGAATCTCCCGGATTTACTTTAATTGCCTTATCTTTCATTCCTGAAACTTTAAAGCTATTCGGATTTCCATCTGTGGAATCCGACCAATTCGTTTTGTACGTCTTCATATCTGTCGACCAGCTTGTACTATAATCCTCATTCGGAACTTCCTGGTAATCACTCTCTCCATCTTTTTTCACAAACATCTGTACAGAATTACGTTCATAACTAATATATGGAAGTATTTTGTCATCTGTTGGATTACTACTGTGTTTCAAATAATCTTGAAATTCAAAATTCGCCAGCGGATAATTACTACCTGTTTTATTCAAGTTAAAATCAAGTCGATATGTAATTGTATAAGATCCATCCGCATTTTTTACGATATCTCCCACTTTGCTTTTTGGCATGGTATATGAAATTTTTGGTGTAAATGTTGCATCATCGTAAACTCTCTTATATGTCTTGGAGTAAACATTTGCCTGGTTTTTGATTGCTTTGTTGTTCAAGGGCTTATCATCCTTCAACTTCAAATAATACGTAAGTGTCCGAGTCTCATTCGGCGCCATATCTCCAATCTTCCAAACCAGACTTCCAGGTTCTTTTATGCTAGTTTCTCCCTCTGTTGGAATAGGAGTTGCTTCAGTCAGCTCATTTCCTTGATAAATCTTCCCATGCGTCTTCGTGGTGTCACTCATCGTTTCATATGGTTTTTGCCCCTCAGCAACACTTCCAAGTTCAACAGGATTTGATGTGATTCCAACGTAAGTCACACAGTCAGAATTATTTGTCAGGCTATCTACCACCGACACCTCCGGACATCCATCCTCTCCAGCTGTAACTGTAATTGTATAAGAAATAAAATCCCCTTCCGGTGTTGAGATTGCTTTCTCACTCGTATATTTCTTATCAATGCTAATCTTTCCGTACTTTGCAATTGCATCCGGTCCAAAATTCAGCTTATACTCTTTTCCTGCAGTTGTCAGTGTTGTTTTTCCGTCTGGATCCAATTTTCTCAGATCAACATCCCCTAAGATATAGAAATCTCCTTCAATTGTTGTGATTCCGGATTTTACTTTATTTTCAAGATATTTTTGATCAAATTTTAAATTGATTTTTTCTCCACTTATTGAAAGTGTTCCGACAGTCTCTGTTCCTTCTGTGATTTTCCCTTCTGCTAGCGCATTACGTAGAAGTTCCGGAAGATCATATGTTAATAAACAGCCATGATCATCCTTCAGCTTTTGTATCTGTATATTGTAATACTCAACTGACAATTTGATTTTTGCATTTCCCGGAATTACATCACTTCCGCTCAGTGTGATTTCCTGCCAGGTTCCATCTTCTTTTTGATAGTATAGCGAAACGCTTTTTACCTTACTATCTGATGTTACTGCGCTCGCACTCAGATCAAACCCTTCTACCGCTGTTGTAGCACTTCCTGTTCCACCTTCGCCCTCTGCTGCCAGCGCCGGTGCACTCCCTGCCACGACACTTTCTTCATCATTACCAGATGTCTCATCCGCTGTGGTTCCTGCTGTATCTCCATTTTCTCCGTTTTGAGCTACATTTCCATCATCCGATGTCTGAACCTGATTCTGCTCCAATCCTTCTGTCTGGTTCTGCTCCGGTGTCTGCTGTGGATCTTCCCCTGATTGATCTTCCGATGTCTTATCATCTGCATAACACAATTCGGTATGCGTATGTTCTGTTTTTCCGCAAGTCAGCTGTCCGTCACTCGAATAGCATTCTTCTGTATGGCTATGCTCTTCCTGACCACAGACTGTCTTTCTCTCCAGCGTGATTGCCGGGAGAATCAGCGCATAGACCGTACAGAAAACAACTACACAGGACAGACACAGAATCATCTTTCTCCACCGTTTTAACCGGGTTTTGTCTTTTAATAATCTTCTGATATAATCCGTTCCCTTATTCTGCACAAATCCACCTTCTTTTTTCTGGTATGTATCTGCTGCCTTCCTGTGTCAGTCTTCCCTTCGATACCTTATAAACTAAACTAATTATTTACTATTTCACTGTATGCTTCCTGTTTTATTCAATGGCCAGATTCGAAATACAATCTTTCCTTCAATCTGGTCTTTCGAAACATCACCAATCGCAGCACTTCTTGAATCTACGGATACGTCTCGGTTATCTCCCATAAGAAACCAACGTGATTCCTCTACCTGATGTGGAAGATCTACATCACAATTTCCCAGTGCTTTCACATCTAAATAGTCTTCTGTCAGTTCTTTTCCGTCAACCGTCACATTTCCGTCCATATCAATATCAACCCACTGTCCCGGACCTGCGATTACACGCTTCACAAGAAGTTTATTTCCTTGCCAGAATGCAACCACCTCTCCGGTTTTTAACTGATTGGTCTTCACCGATACTACAATCTGCCCGGCTTCCAATGTCGGTGACATGGAAGAACCGTAAATCTGCAGAACCGGCATCCACAGGGTTGCCACAAGAACAGAAATTGCCGCAACTACAAGCAGCACTGCGATCGTACCACGGAGTGTTCTTTGATACACCGCCCGGTGTCTCAGCCTCTTCTGTTCGTTCTCAACTTCTTCTATTGTAGGGATATTAACTGAATGTTCTTTCTTCTTCACTACTCTAATCTCGCATAATCTTCTTGGCCTGCTTTGTCAGGCGTGCCAATTCTTTTTCCTTTGCTTTTATCGATTTAAGATAGGTATCCGCAGCTTCCTGTGCCGCCTGGAATACGCCACTTAGCTCCACTGCCGCATCTGCGATCGTTCCTGCCTTCTTCATCGTGATTTCTCTAGCCTGAAGCTTTGCCTCTGCCTCATCCAGCCTGGTCTGAAGCTCTATCTCCCGCTTCTTCATCTCATAGATCAGATCGATCAATTCGCTTCTTCTTAGATGCTTCAAATCGTTCTTCATATTTACATCCTCGACTCCTTTGTCCTGATTTACGATTCTTATAGTAAAACGGTTCGTTCAAAACCAAGACATATGTCATTTTATACTAAACAAATTATAGTATGCACACCTGATCTTGTCAATTAATTTTGTTCATTTTTTATACATTCTTTTTTCATAATTTGTTCTTTTTTTCACAAAATATATCTTTTCTTTTTTTATTTCAAAAGCAACTTATATCCCATTTTACTTTTTTCTTTTCTTTATTTTCTATTCTTTGTTATTTTTCAACAATATATCGAACAACTCCGTTTTCTTGCACTTTTTGGGCACTTGATTAGCGCGAAACGTTTCGCTTTTAAGCCAAGAAAAAGCCACCAGAGACAGTTTTTAAGATTTCTCTCAAAGTTCTGTCTCCGGCGGCTTATCATCAACCGTAATTAATCATTAAAATTCAGCGATCACTGTCTCGCCCTGTACTGCGTCCATTCCTGTATGCAGCTTCATATCCGGATAATCGTCTCCGTTTGTAACAACGAGAATACATGTTTTCTCATATCCGTGTGCTTTGATCTTCTCCGGATCAAATGAAAGCAGCTTGTCTCCCGCGCTTACCTTATCTCCTTCTTTCACAAAGTACTCGAATCCGTCACCTTCCATATTCACAGTGTCGATTCCTTCATGGATCAAAATCTCTACTCCGTTCGCAAGTGTAAGTCCGACTGCGTGTCTGGAGCCTTCCATTAATACAGAAACTGTTGCGTCACATGGTGCCACGATCACATTCTCTTCCGGCTCGATTGCAAGTCCGTCACCTAATGCTTTAGATGAGAACACCTCGTCTTTTACTTCCTCGATTGGTACTACTTTTCCTGACAGATAAGCCTTTACAACGAATGGCTTATTCTCTTCTGCAGGAGCCTGTTTTTTCTTGAAAAATGAAAACATACCTACTTCTCGCCTCTTTCTTTTAAACATTGTCCATTGGTTTCAATTACGTTCTTATACCAGTCAAATGATTTCTTCTTTGTACGTCTCAGCGTGCCTTTTCCATTGTCATCTTTATCAACATAGATAAAGCCATAACGCTTTTTCATTTCACCGGTTGAAGCACTAACTAAATCAATGCATCCCCATGAAGTATAACCCATAATTTCCACACCGTCAATCTCTACGGCATCCATCATAGCCAAAATGTGTGCTTTCAAATATTCTATACGGTAATCATCTTCCACATAGCCATTCTCGTCCGGCTGGTCTACCGCGCCGAGTCCATTTTCTACAATAAAGAGTGGTTTCTGATATCTGTCATATAAAGTGTTCATTGTAATACGCAGTCCCAACGGATCAATCTGCCATCCCCACTCGCTTGCTTTCAGGTATGGATTTTTGACTGTTGCGAATACATTTCCATCTGTTGTATCAACGCTCGCATCCGCACTTGCGCATCTGGAAGAGTAGTAAGAAAATGAAACAAAATCAACTGTATTTTCTTTCAAGAGCTTTTCGTCTTCTTCTGTAATATCAAGCTGGATTCCTTCTCTTTCGAAAAATTTCTTTGCATAAGCCGGATACTCACCTCTTGCCTGTACATCGATGAAGAAGTAGTTTTCGCGATCTTTTCCCATCGCTTTCCATACATCTTCCGGCGCACAGGAGTACGGATACGTCTGTCCTGCTGCCAGCATGCATCCGACTTTATTTTCCGGATCGATTTCATGAGCGATCCTTGTTGCCTCAGCGGAAGCTACCAGCTCATGATGCGCCGCAAGGTATTTCGCCTGTGTCTCATTTTCTCCTTCTTTAAAGACAAGTCCTGCCCCCATAAATGGAAGGTGAAGGATCATGTTGATCTCATTAAATGTCAGCCAGTATTTTACAAGACCTTTATAGCGTGTAAAAAGTACGGTTACGAGTTTCTTATAGAACTCGATCAGTTTTCGGTTCTTCCAGCCTCCGTACTCTTTCGTCAGATGAATCGGGCAATCAAAGTGTGTGATCGTAACAAGCGGCTCAATTCCGTATTTGTGGCATTCTTTAAATACATTTTCATAGAATTGAAGTCCTGCTTCGTTTGGTTCTGCGTCATCACCGTTTGGAAAGATTCTTGACCAGGCAATCGACAGACGGAAGGTCTTGAATCCCATTTCACCAAGAAGTGCGATATCTTCTTTGTAATGATGATAGAAGTCGATTCCTTCCATTGCCGGATAGATATGTTCTGTATCTGGCTCTAGTGTCTCTCCATGTCCAAGCATTACCTTGAATCGGTCTTTTCCTGCCGGACATATATCGACATTTGCCAGTCCTCTTCCATCCACATTATATGCACCTTCGCACTGGTTCGCTGCTGTTGCGCCGCCCCACAAAAAATTTTCCGGTAAACTCACTTCTTCTTCCTCCTGTTGAATTTCTCTGATTTTTCTGATTTATTTTCCCATATATTTTTCTATATATAGATGCACCATTCCTTCGACACCAAACGGTTCAATTGGCAGATAATGACTGATTGCATCTCTCATCTGTGTACCAAGTGTATTTGTTACCTCAATTGCCAGCCGGTTCTCACCTTCTTTAAGAAGTCCTGTCAGTTCAAATCGATATGGCTTACAGATACGAACTCCTGTGGAATGTCCATTTACAAACACTTCCGCTGTCTCATAGGCATTGCCCAGATCAAGACAAATATTTCTTTCTATATCTTTCTTTTCCAGTTGAGTTGTTCCTTCATAACGCACGGTTCCGGATTTGTTTTCATATCCTGTAATGCTACTGATCAGATCCAGCTTTTCTGTCGGAACTGTTTCTATGAATTCTGGATAGGAGCAACTGTCTGCAAATGTTACTTTCCATTTTTCCGGAAGCAGATCTGTTCTGTCTTCCATTCTATCATCTGTACCAAATGATTTCTTGCCACTTCCTCTATCAAATCCTTCAGTGAAAGTGGCCTCCAACTCTTCCGCGATCACCTTCACTTGATTTTCTTCTCCCTGAAGAAATACCACTGATTCATATGGCTGCAGAATGAGCTGTGATTTCTGTGATACTTCTGTCAAAGTATTGGCAAATGCATCGTAACGGTAGACTGCATTTCCGTCTGAAATTGTCAGTTCTGTGTCGATTGTATTTCCAATATTTTCATTAAATAACATAAGACAATACACATCATTTTTCATATATTCTCCGACTGCAAGCTCCGGATACGCATTAGTAAATTTTACTGCCTGATATTGTCCCAATTCTTTCTGCATATCAAAGTTATAAATCTCTTTTTCAAGATAGATCACACGAACTCCCGACTGCTCTAATCTTCCAAGGAGTTCTTTGCCCTGCTGTGGCAGGAAGGTGCTGTAAGGAACAAGCATTACCTCAAAGTTCTGTCCATTGATGACATATTGTTTCTCTTTTACCTTTGCTCCTGCAAGATAATCCAGTGAAATGATATCAAAGCTGATCTGATGTTCCGTCAGTGCTCTTGCCGGTTTTTCGATTGGCATATACTCTCCGCCCCATTCCTGCTCAGCCGGATAGAGTACTCCAACCTTCGCCGGGTGTGTTCCGTCTCTGAACAATTCCATCAGACGATTCACATAATTACTGAATGTTGAGAAATACCGAAACTGCGGATTCATTCCATGCGCATAGAAATGCGGCGGACAGTCGAAGTCCGGGAATTTCTTCGGGTCAAACGCATGTGGAACGATATGATTGATTCCACGGACGATCAGATGATCTGCAATCCATTTCATCATCTTCAGTCCTTCGTTCCATCCGTAAGCTCCGAAGGCTTCACACATGGAATTACCGTTCTTGAGCGGGTCTAAATGTGCTGCGGATGAAGCCAGTTTTGCGAGTGCATAGTGATAAAATTCTCCATTACTTCCACCTGTATTGAATGCGTCATGATGATAATTCATTCCCGGAACAAGCTGTCCTCCGATCACATCAATTCCTGCGTAGTCCATAGTCTCCTGTCCACGGAAATAATGTCCTGTTCCGTAACCGAGTCTTGCATGTGCGCCATTATCTTCAATCGTATGTCCAAGATACATCACACCATGTGCATGACACCAGTCTGAAAGAACATTTGTAAAATTATCACGATACAGCTTTGTGATCAGATCCATGTACTGGTAACGAATTTCTGCTTCGGCTCCGTTTGCATTTACCCATAAGAGTGGCAAATATTTTGCATCAAATCCCAGTTCTTTTTCAAGTCCTTCTCTCCATGGAAGAACCATGTCAGATCCGATACGCGCTTCTGTTCCTTTTTCATTTCCAAATCTCGGTTCGTCTGAGAAGAAACCTTCGATCAACGTTCCGAACATTTCTTTGTAATGTGCATAATGTGGTTCGTAGACCTCATCAATGAGAACCTGTGTTGCTTCTTTCACAAGCGGATTGAGGTAATCTTTCGTTGCCTCTTCGCCGCCTTTTCCGGTCAGGTAAAGAATGAAAATGCTCCATGCACCGTCTTCGACATCCAGTGTCAGAAGGCGTTTTTCCATATCCATACATTCTGTGATATCTGTCAAAGTCTCTGCATTGATCGGATCTCCCGGCTCAGTATAGCGGCTGATTCGTTTTGCCATGTAGACTTTCAGGATCTCCTGTTCCGGATCCGGTTTGTCCCACGGTCTTCCTTTCAAAAGTTTCAGATCGATACGCATCTGACGCATCGGTCCCTGCACATCATAGCGGCGCATATCAAGATATTTTTTCAAATACTGTGGATAGCATTCTTTCACTTTACCATTCGCATATCCTGTTGGGAAATGGGAGTCGTCGAGGATCCAGACTTTCATCTCGTTTTCTTTTGCTTTCGCAAGAATCAGATCCAGATCGCTCCACCACTGATCTCCAACGAAGTCCGGATGCGGGCGTGCCTCTATGCACACCCCTTTCATCCCACTTTCTGCTATCTTGTCCATATATTCACTCAATATCGCATGTTCTTCTCCATGCTGCCAAAAAAATGGATATAATCCGTTCTTCATTTTCTGTCTCCCTTGTATCATTACTAGCTTTTAGTTTTTCTTCTCTTCTTTTCCCTGTACAATGTATGCCAGTACCGCTGACACTATAAATGCGAGTGCTGCACACGCGATAAATCCATAGAAACTGATGTCCAGTCCTGCCGGATTGATCATTCCAGGAATACGGAAGAGTCCGTCTCCTGCAAGTGCATATAATTTAGCTCCGAGCCCTCCGATGATTGCACCGGAGATTCCTCCACCTACCCATGCGCAGGCAAATAATTTCATATTCGGAACAGCAATGGAATAGATGGCCGGCTCTGTAACTCCGCAAAGCGCAGATGCAAAACTACCTAATCCCGCACTACGTTTATCTGGATCTTTTGTTCTAAGTGAATATCCAAGTGCTACTCCGGCAAGTGCCCATACTGTCAATCCGAGAATTGCGTTGATCGGATCGCTTCCAAGTGTAAACAGGTTGTTCATCAGTACTGGAATAAATGCTGCGTGCAAACCAAGGAGAACAACCAACTGCCAGAATGCTCCAAAGAGCAGACCTCCAAGGATTGGGCTAAAGTTAAAGATGCCACAAACTATTGTAGAAAGTCCATTAGAAACATACTGCATAACCGGTCCGATCACCAGATAGGAAAGCGGTACTGTTATTGCAAGTACAATCGTAGGAACAATCATTAACTGAATCATCTGCGGAATCACTTTTTTTGCCAGCTTTTCTACCTTGCTTGCAAAGAAAGATGCCAGAATGATCGGGAATAATGTGTTCGCATAAGTTGTTGTAGATACCGGAATGTGAAGGAATGTAATTCCACCTTCCGCTGCAATAGCCGCTACCAGATCCGGATATACGAGTGCTGCACCGATTGCAGCTGTCGTATATGGATTACAGTCGAATATCTTTCCGCAGGAAAATCCTACGATGATCGGCATAAAGTACATAATCGCATCTGACGCTGCATAAAGTACAAGGTATGTTCCGTCTGTCTTTGCAAGTACACCTGCTGTTGTAAGAATCACAAGGATTCCTTTCAAGATTCCTCCTGCGATCATTGGCCCGATCATTGGCATGATACATCCTGAGATCACCTTAAAAAAACGATTCCAAAGACTGTCTTTTTTCATCACCTGGTAATCTTCCTTATTTACCGCCTTACTGTTCTCTGTGATTCCGGCTTCTGTCTTTACAAACTTAACTACTTCACTTACATGAGTGCCAATAATCACCTGATACTGGCCACCCTGATTCATAACGCCTTTAACACCCTTAATCTTGCTGACCTCATCCTTATTTGGAATTGTGTCATCCTTCAAAACAAAACGTAAACGTGTCATACAATTCGTAACATTAACAATATTTTCTTTACCTCCAACAGCAGCTACTACTTCCTTTGCCAGCTGTCCATAATCTTCTTTTGCCATGATGTACGTTCCTCCCATTCATCACTCACACTTAATATCTAATAGTTTCTCGAAATGCATTTCTTTATTGTCTATATTATATCCAACCACTTATTAGAAAAAAATATCAGATTCCTCACTTTTCATTGACCATTTCCACACAATCTGATAAACTTCATGTAAAGGAGGTTCCTGTCTTATGAATCTGAAAGCACTACATCATTATCTTACCACGTTATCCCCTAGCGAGGAAAAATATCGCAATGGATATATTTACGACGGCTGGAAAGATATGCCGAAGAAACAACATAATGGAGTGGAATATTCTGTCTTGGACTTGGATGTTGCATATTTCTCCCTTGATAACAAACCACCCTCTCACGCTCCCGGACTTAATGCAGAACTCTCTGAGATATCAATTAAGAGAAACTCCCGTTTCAGCGCAGTTCCGGAGCACATCCATACTCACATTGAAATCAACTATGTCTATTCCGGTAGCTGTCCTCAGGTTATTGACGGACATCCGATCACTCTGCAAAAGAACCAGGTTCTCCTGATTGACACAAACTGCCCACACTCAATTGCTCCGCTTGGAGAGAATGATATCATGATCAGTATTATCCCCAAAACGGACTTCCTGCGTGAGCATATGTTTAATCAGTTTTCTAATGACAGTATACTCTCCCGATTTTTTATCAATGCGATCAACGAAAAGACTGACCATGACCACTACCTGCTTTTCCACTCAGAAAATGACCGTAGAATTCCAATGTTCTTTAATGAACTGTTCTGTGAGTGCTTTGATCCATCCATTAATTCTACGGATATCATCATGCATCTTTTCTACACGATCATGGCGGAATTGATCAATGTCTACGAAGACGATTTGACAAAGGAAGATTCCTACTCACACAACAGTGTTGTGATTCCTATGCTGCGTTATATTGAACGGAATTTCAGAACATGTACGCAGGAATCCGTCGCTGACTTTTTCCATATCAGTCCAAACTATGTCACGTGTCTTCTCAAGAAATATACTGGTATGACTTATATTCAGTTGATCCAGGCGCAGAAACTACAGACCGCTGCCAACCTGCTGAAGCAGACAAATCTTCCGATAACTGAAATTGCCCAGCGAGCCGGATATGAAAATGTCACCTTCTTCTATAAGAAGTTCCAGGAGAAGTATCACTGCCAGCCGGGGGAATATAGGGGATAGGTGAAAAACTTACACCCTTTATTTCATAAGCCCGAAAAAGAAGGAGTCAATATTTCTGGACAAACTCGAATATTGGCTCTTCTCCGTTATTGTTCATAACTCAATTTTTTTGTTTATAAAATGTGGATAACTTTTTACAATCCCGCCAGATCCACCTCATAGATAAATCTCTCCGGTTCTTTCTCCTGCTGATAAAACATACTCAGATACCAAGGGTAATACTCGATTCCTTCCTTCTCCATCACATTCCCTTTACAGAATACAATCTTTCTTCCAAAATCCCAGTTCTCTACAGCAGACACTTTATTCAATGCCGAATGTTTCTGATAATCATTTCCTGATTTTATTTCCAGAAGATCTACTTTCATTCCATTTTGAATCACGAAATCCAATTCTCCATATTTTTTAGACTCAAAATAATTTAAAGAGAATCCATTTGCTTTTATTATCTGTGCAAATACATTTTCCAAAATACTTCCCATATTTACTTCCATATTGCCCTGTAAGAGTTCGAATTGAATATTCTCCATACAGGAAGCACACAGAAGTCCTGTATCCCCCATGAATAGCTTGAACAGATTTCGTTTCTCGTTAAGTTGCAGAGGTGGCTGCGGCTCTGTCACATTATATGATGGAAGTGCAACGCCTGCGTCACTCAGCCAAAGAAATGCATTCCCATACCGGTTCATTCTTCCATTTTCATCAATCCGATTCAGGAAAAATCGCCTGTTCTTATCATCTAACTGCGAAGCAATACTGTCAAAGATTGCTTTGATTTTTATCTTTTCCGTACTTTCGGAATATTTGGATATGTCCTGTCTGTATAATTCCAGGATACTTCTCTGTAATTGTATTACTTTTCCAACATCATGTGTAGTTACATAAGTTTGTACAACATCCGGCATTCCCCCCACAACAATATAGGTTGCAAACAGCTTCAACAAAGTTTCATGCATCACCTTTGGAACCGCTTCATGTTTTTCATAACAGGTCTGTAACGTTTTTAACGTAGATTCCTGTACTCCATTCGCTGTAAGATATTCTTTGAAATTCATCGGATACATATATACGATTTCTTCAAATCCTACTGCATAAGATGGAACTTCCTTGTATCGAACTCCCAGAAGAGATCCTGATTCTATATAATCAAATCTACCGTCTTCCACAAGGAATTTTATTGCACATCTTGCATTCGGACATTCCTGTATCTCATCGAGGAAAATCAGAGTCTTCCCCGGTTCTAATTTCTGCATCTTAAACGCTGTGAGATTCTCAATAATCGTATTCGCATCTAATTTGCCTTCAAAGATTTTTTCCGCCCCTTTGTCTAAGATGAAATTTATTTCAACAAAGTGTTCGTACTGCTCTTTCGCAAACTCTCGGATGATCGTTGTCTTTCCGATCTGTCTTGCTCCAATGATACAAAGTGCTTTCTTTTTCTTCTGATTTTTCCACGAAATTAATTTCTCTGAGATTTCTCTTTTTAACATTGTTCCAACCTCCTGATATTAGTATTGTAACATTTTTCCGAGGTTATTCAATGTGTTTCGTTACATTTTTCCGCACTTTTTCGCCATGTTTTGTAACATTATTCTCGCGTCCCGATCAGAATTTTCTTTCCTTCAAATGCAAATCCGTAATGTCGAATCTCTTCTTTTTTGAATCCACGTGCAAAAAGTGTCTATATCAGAACCTTTTATCGTTTCTTGATATAGACACTCTTTTTTAACAATCATCCTGTCATCTAATTAATATTTTCACCGTTGGTTGAAATAACTTCTTTATACCACTCGAAAGAATCTTTCTTTCTTCTGGACAAGTCTCCTGTTCCATCGTTATGTTTATCCACATAGATGAATCCATATCTCTTATCCATCTCACCGCTTCCTGCACTGACAAGGTCGATGCATCCCCATGGTGTATAACCCATCAGATCTACACCATCTTCCTCTACCGCCTTTTTCATTTCTGAAATGTGGTGCTGCAGATATTCTACACGGTATGGATCGTGGATGCTTCCATCCTCTTCTAAAGTATCATATGCTCCAAATCCATTTTCTACAATAAACAGTGGTACTTTGTAGCGATCTGTAAACCAGTTCAATGAATAGCGCAGTCCAATCGGATCAATCTGCCATCCCCATTCACTTGCCTTTACATACTGGTTCTTTATACGATCCTTTTCTCCACGGTAATCATATTCCGGATTGTCTGGTTCTGCTTTTGTACAGAAAGACATATAATAACTGAAACCGATGTAATCGACACAGCCCTGTTTTAACACTGCAAGATCTTCTTCTGTTACGTCAATCTTAAGGTCTTTTCTTTCCCAGTATTTCAAAATATTTACAGGGTATTCTCCTTTTACATGCACATCTGTATAATAATATCTTTTCTGCATGGCTTTTTCAGCCTGCAGTATATCTTCCGGACGGCAGGTAGCCGGATAAATCGGGCACATTGCGATCATGCAGCCAATCTGAAATTCCGGATTGATCTTATGTCCTGCTTTTATCGCTTCGGCACTGGCAACCAGTTCGTAGTGAGATGCCTGATACATCAATTCTTCTACATTTTCTTCTGGTTTAACTACAATCCCAGAATCAGCGTAAAGCATGAATCCGTCACCGATATCTGCCTGGTTGTTAATCTCATTAAATGTCATCCAATATTTTACTTTGTCTTTGTATCGCTCAAAGCATGTTACTGCAAATTTCACGAAGAAATCAATCAGTTTTCTGTTTCTCCATCCACCGTACTCTTGTACAAGATGCAGAGGCATCTCAAAATGACTCAGTGTGATCACTGGTTCGATCCCATATTTCAGACACTCATCAAACATGTCATCATAGAATTTTAATCCGGCTTCATTCGGCTGTTCTTCATCGCCATTTGGGAAGATACGTGTCCATGCAATACTTGTACGGAAACACTTGAATCCCATTTCCGCAAATAAGTGGATATCTTCTTTATAGTAATCATAAAAATCGATTGCTTCATGATTCGGATAATTCTCGCCTTTTAGTATTTCACCTGTTATTCTTCTTCTTCTATTTACATCTCCGCTGGTTACAACGTCCATAATGCTCAAGCCTTTTCCATCTCGATCATAGGCACCCTCCAGCTGATGAGCAGAAACTGCGCCGCCCCAGAGAAAATCTTTTCGAAATCCCATTGTTATTTCCTTCCTGTTGTCTTTATTAATTTGGTAACTGTTCAGAGCCAAGCAAAATTTCAAAAAAGATGTAAAATGCTTGCATTTTTAAAACTGTTTTTGAAATTTTATTTGGCGGATACGCCA
>OLOY01000112.1_pt1 | contig 75665 bp, 67 predicted proteins | sample 1672771 | NCBI WGS metagenome assembly OLOY01 (sample SAMEA3136722, study PRJEB25190) | human gut metagenome
CCGAGGCGGGCATCGGCGCTGCGGCCTCTAGCGCTGCGTGCGCCTCATACGCTTTGGTGGCGGTATTCGATGCCGTCAAATGTCCCCCTTGGGTTCAATCATCTGGTCTATTAAACAGATTGATTATTATTCAACACCTTGTTCAATAGTGCATTATACGGCTCGAAAACATGCTCGGCAACAAACTATGGAGGGCTTGTTGTCGATTTGACAATTGGGGTTTTGGAACGATGGTCTAGCGGCAGAGTGCCTGGAATGCTGATGCTTGGATTTCCAATAAACCTAACGGATGCTGAAAATGCTAACTGAAGCTGAAAAAACTAACGCAAGCTAAAAAAGCTAACTGGTGCGGGCAATGATCCAGCAATCGCCAGCCTTTTGGTCGGTCCGCGTGGAGTGGGTAAAACAGCCCTTCTGTCTCATTTTGCTGATACGGCTGAGTCGTCTGGTTGGGTCACCGCTCGTGTGACGTGCGTCGCGGGAATGCTTGAAGACATCCTTATTAGAACGCAGCGAGCAACGCGACATTTAGTGGATATTGAGCCTGCCCGCAAAATCAAAGGTGCGGGGATTGCCGATTTCATTCCGCCTGAATTGGAGGATTCGCCTCGTGAGCTATCGAATTGGCGCTCAAGAATGGACGATATCCTGGATGCTTTGGCCGAATGCAATACCGGTTTGCTGGTGACTATCGATGAGGTCAATCCGAGCATTGATGAGGTGGCGATACTTGTAGCGGCTTTTCAGCATTTTCTCGATGAGGGAAAGAAAGTCGCTCTTATACATCCTCGCGTAAAAGCTCCTCGGCCCGAATGAAACCGGGTCGAGGAGCTTAGTCGAAGATGCATGTTTTGCGCAGCTTACATGTCTAAATTCAAGTTGTCTGCATACATGGGGAACATTCTCACTTTGTGGGCGCCCTTGAAGAAGAGCGCGGTCCACAGTGCCACCGAAATAACGTAGAGCGCCCATGCGACGCATGCTAACATCGCCGACGGTACGGCAATGCACAAGGCTGCCAAAATGAGCGCCGCAACGGTGAGCGCCACCCAGCCCAGTGCATAGGGGCGGTACGGCTGCTTCATCGCGTCGTACGCCACGCCGTAGCCCACATGCTTCATCCTCGAAACATAGGCTGTTTGCACTGCCGCCGCCGCTATTGTCGCCGCAAGTCCACATGTGAGGATCTTATTGGCTGCTTCATCCCCTTCTAGCAGCGCGAGAGCATATGCTCCCATGAATCCTGCCGCCACGGCGGTTAGCAAGAACAGCGCGAATACAAGCTTTGTACTCCAGGCTGGTCGCGATTTCATCTGATATGCGAGTCCCGTGCATACGAGAAATGCGAGCGCCAAAACGGCAGCGATGCACAGAAGCCCCGCGCTGGCTGCGCCAGCGTTGAATGCGATTCCATCAAGGCCTGCAGCAATCAGCGCCACGCCAAGAAACGGCGTGATGAAGCCTTCTTGCGTGAGGTGCGATTTGGGGTTCGAGAATGCGTTGAAAAATCTTGATGGACGTTGTAGATGGAACACCGAGGCAATGCCGCCTGCGCATAAGAGCGCCAGAGTGACGAGGCATGCGATATTCGAGGGAAGTTGTGAGCCCAATACCGCATTGGCGAACACCACACACAGCAAAAGTCCTAATCCGGCGCGTTGGCATGCCGTCGATATCACGAGAGGCCAATGGACTTGCATAGCGTCTCAGCTCCTTTCCGGGGAACGAGATAGACCACCTTCGGTTCGTTTCCGAATTCGGGATGCACGCGGTACACGCGGTCAGCGTTTTCGGAGAGCACCTTTGAGATGCGAGAATCGGGATCGTTCATGTCGCCAGCAACGCGCGCCCCCGTAGTACAGGTGTAGCAGCACAGCGGCTGCTCGCCAGCGTCGAGTTTGTCGACGCACAGCGTGCATTTCTCGACGACTTTTGTATTGGGGTTCAGCGAGCGCGCCTCGTATGGGCATGCCCATACGCAATATTGGCAGCCGAAGCAGCGGTTTGCGTCGACGAGCACCACGCCCTCATCGGTTTTGAATGTCGCCTTTGTGGGACACACGTCTATACAGCTCGGGTGCTCACAGTGCATGCACCCGTTGGGGAAGTAGAACAACTCGAGCGCATCGGGCCATTGTCCTATGGGGCCCATTCGGTATACACGCGTGCGGAAAACGCCCAAATCTACATCGTTTTCCATTTTGCATGCCACGGAGCAAGCCTGGCAACCTGAGCACTTATCGAGGTCTATGACCATTCCGTATTTCTTCTCGGTCACGGCTCAATCACCTTCCTTGCTCGAGGGGTTGGCTTTTTTAACGATGCGAACAAGCGTCGAGCGCAGGCCTGGCGTCATGTATTCGTTGCTGTAGTACTTGCTTGAGGTGAGCACGTTGGCGTTGCACATGTCGTTGGGGTAATCTTCCTTGTCGAGTGCCTTGCATCCTTGCCACCATCCATGCGGAATCACGCATATACGAGGATCGAGGCCGACCGTGGGGCGTGCTTTCATTACGATGCGCCCTGTCGGGCTTTCCACAAAGCACCAGTCTCCATACGCAATGCCCAGCTCGTCGGCTACGTTCTGGTGGAACATGACCTGCGGGTCGGGAACGATTTCGCGCAGTTGCGGAATGCCTCGGTACGCCGAGTGGTAATAGACTGGATAGCGGCGCCCCGTGACGGCGGTCAGCGGGTATTCCTCGGCAATTTCTGGTGTGGCGTACACGCTTTGTTTCGGCTCGCTCGCGCTGGGAAACGGGTTCAGCCCGCTTATGAGGCCGACCGTGAAATACAGCTCGGCGCGGCCTGTGCCCGTGGGTGCCGCGATGCCGTTTTTTTCGTAGTCGCGGCTCGGCATCTGGGGCACATGGTGAATCCATTGCTCCTTGAGCTCGTTCCATGTGATGCCTGCATGGGTCTGCTCAAGTTGCCATTCGAACAGCTCGTCATCGGTTTCCCATGGCCACCAATCGGGATGCAGACGCCGGCCTAGCGTGCGCCAGAACCACACATCGCTTCGACGCTCGTAGAGCGGCTCGACGGCGTGCTGCTGGGCGAACACCCACTCGCTGCACACCTCGTCGGCCAGGTAGTCGCGCTCGGTCCAATGCGTCGAAGGCAGCACCAAATCGGCTAGCTGTGCGGTAGGCGACATGTAGTAGTCCATTGTGCAGAGCAAATCGAGGTTCATCAGCCCCTCGCGCACCTTCTTGGTGTCTTCCGACCACGACAACGGGTTTCCTTGTACGTGTATATAGCCCTTGATTGGGTAAGGCTTGCCGGTTTTCATTGCCTCGAAGCACATAGCGGTGTTCGACGAGCCGTTGAACGTGCCCGCCGCGCGCTCATCTTTCAGTCGCTTTTCTTCGTGCGTCTCGGGGTTGGCGCCCGAGAGGGTGAACATCTGATTCCAGAACGGCATGGAAAGGTTGCCGCCCTTTTTCTCAAGGTTTCCGCAGATGGCGATAATGATATTGATGAGTTGGATGGAATCGCGGCAATTCGTCTGTTCTTCGATGCCCTGGAACACTTCGATGCATGCGCTGGGGGCCGTTGCGTATGTGCGCGCGCTTTCGCGAATCACCTCTGCGGGACACCAGCATTTTTCGGCAGCCGCCTCGGGCGTCCACTCATCGGCAATTTCCTTCAGGCCGATCCAGACGGTTTTTACGGGTATCGGATTGCCGTCCGCTCCGGTTACGGTGCCGCGGTATTCGAGCTCAACTTCGTCGGTGCGCTCCTGCAGCGGGTGCAGCTGGCCATCTTTGCCCATGAATAGCATGACTTGCTGGCTACCGCCCTCTTTTACCAGCGCCTCGTTGAGCGGCGCGTTCACGCCTTCGATGATGAGCATGGGCGCATTGGTGAATTTCTTCGTGAAATAATCGTCGTAGAGGCCCTCGTTCATAATCACGTTGAGCCATGCCATCGCCAAATAGGTGTCAGATCCTGGGCGAAGGCCCACGAAATGATCGGCTTTTGCCGCAAGCGGATGCTCGAAGAACGGGTCGATGACGATGAGCTTGGCGCCGCGATCACGCGAACGACCGACCTGGCCCGACGTGTACGTTGCTTCGGTCCACATAGTGTTGCAGCCCCACATCACGATGCAGTCGGAATTGTCGAAGTCGACGCCATCGAATATGGGGAACATGCCGAATTGTAGAATGGACTGTACCATCATGGGTACCAGACAAATGTTGCCCGGAGACAGTGAGTGGTTCACAGCGCCGCCGGCGTTCGACGATCGGCTCGTCCATTGATTGGTGCCGCGGCCGGTTCCTTGGCCGTACGCGACAGCCTCGGCGCCGTATTTGTCGCAGATTTCTTCGATGCGTTGCGCAAGCCATTCGATGGCCTCGTCCCAGGTGATGCGATCCCACTGACCTGAGCCGCGCGGCGTTCCGGCTTTGCGCCGCAACGGATAACGCAGCCTGTCGGGATCATAGAGTATCTTCGGCGCGGCGAGGCCCTTTGCGCACATGCGGCCTTGGCTGCGCGGATCTTCCGGGTTGCCCTTGACCCCTACGAGCTTTCCGTTCTTGTCAACCTCGCATAAGACTCCGCATTTCGCATGGCATTCGAAGCAGTTAGTCTTCACGATTTTGCCGCCATCGGGCAGTTGTACGACAGACGACACGTTTCCCCCTTTCGCCTGTTTTCCTTGCCATTGATTGTGGCGGCGCTTGCCATGCTAGGCAAACAGGGAAACGGGGTTGGCGGCACAAGGAAATGTTGTTAAGTTTTAGTTGAGCCAGATGCCGTGCTTCAGGGAAATTGCGCGAAGTTTGCATGCGGCCGCGCACGATCCGCATGTATCGCACAGGTCGTAGTTGATCTGGGCGTTTCCCATGTCGATTTTGATAGCTTTGCGCGGGCATGCCTTTGCGCACGCGCCGCATCCACGGCATGCTGCAGCGTTAATTGCGTAGCGTCGCGTTTTCATGGATGGCTCCGATTCCAGTTATAGCCGAACGCATCGCCCATAAGCGACACGTATCGTTCCTGGTAAGGGGCGCACGCTATTGCGAGATACTTACGCAGAAAGTCCGCGAATTGCGCTTCGGGCGTGTCGGGCGCAACGTTTCCCAGAAAACCTATCGAGAAGTACACGCTGTCTTTAATGGGAATGAACGCGGTCGAGCCATGCTGGCGCTGCAGATAGCTTGAGAAAGAGTCGCTGAACGTGACGGCGCCGTCTCGTTCCATGGCGCGCGCGAGCATGCTCGTGTTGGTCGTATTTTGCTGGATGTTGGGTTCGAGCCCGTTGAAGAGCTTGCCCACCACTTTATTGAGGAAGGGCTCGCTATAGAACACGATAGGGTATTTGCACAGCTCATCGCGCGTAATTGAATCCTTGCTCGCCAACGCGCAGCTTGTCGAGCATGCTGCCATAAGCTCAGAATTCACGAGGGGCTCGAACTCGTGGTTCATGCGGCTAATCGTTTTGTCCATGCCCGGCATGCAGCAGATGATTGCGAGTGGCGGGCGTCCTTGCTGCGTCGCGCGACGTGCCGATGGGTATCCCTCAGCGAAATCGTCGACAATACAGAACAGGTCGCGTTCGGTGACGCGCAGTCGCGTTCCGGGCGTTGTCGCTTCGTAATCGAGGAACAATTCTTCGAGTGCTGCCGAGGCGAACGGCGTGGTAAGAATCTCGACGGTACGGAGGTTTTGCGTCGTTGCGTCCTTGGGTGCCGACGCGATTGCCAGCATGCGCCGATGGGAATCGACGATGCGTTGGGCTTCCGAGGCGATTGCCCTTCCCCGCTCGGTGAGTTCGAGCTTGGGGCCGCCGCGCGTGAACAGGGGTGTTCCAAGCTCTTTCTCGAGAGCCTTGAGGGCCGAAGACACACCCTGCTGCGATATGAAATGCTGTTTAGCGGTACGAGAAACCGAGCCGTGTTCGGCGACGGATAAAAACAACTCAAGCGATTCGATGCGCATGCGGCCCCCTTGATTTTCGCCTCATAGCATAGCATGCGGGCTCTCGGCTGCGTTGGGTATCTCGCTTCAGTATGGACTGTGGTTCGCCTTTGCCTGGGCGCACACGTCCAAAAAACTTTTCGTTCACCCGGTCGCGCTCTATGAAAACGCCCTGGGGTTCGCGGAAAACAATCTGTCTCGCGAAGATCTTAATGCGCGCCCCTTTTCGAGAATCCCGATTTGCTGCGCAACGTCGACCCGAAGAGACGCTTAGACAGAATGCATCATCGTATTCCTCTTTTTAATCGCCCCGTTGACGTTTTTGGCATATGTTTCGTAGTTTTCTGGCTTTAGGGGACACAGAGGCGCGAACATTTCAACTTCCCCTTCTTTCGTTACGAATGAACCGGTAAGTTTTTGCCTTTCACAGAAGCCTCGGAAGTCACTGAAGTATGCGAAATCTTCAGCATAGTATTGAAGAGAATCGAAGATGCGCATCAAATTCGCCTTCACTTTTTTGAGCTGTTCTTCGCTGGGAAAGAGTTTCGACACCTCCTCCATAAACGCCGATGCATCGCGTTGGGAATTGGTCGATGAGACCTCAGGGCAGCCGAAGAATGCTTTCAGGCACAGCAATGTCGCATCGATTCTGTCGTAAACGCCCCTCTCCCCGCTGCGGGCTTGATTTAACGTCTCGTGCGGCCCGCCGTTGCTTCCTCGTGGGAACAGGATATGGCCCCCAAGCTTTCGACTTTCTTTAAGGAACGCGCGAATGCGGGAGTCCGCCTCCGGGGCGTCAACCCCGTGTTCTGAATAGTAATCTTTAAGCCAGTACACGCTTGGGCCAAGGTAGTCTACGGAGAGCAGAATCGTTTGGCCGCCCGATGGCACCTCGATGTCTCGGAAGGGGCCGCACCCATAATTCTTCTCGGCAGAAACTCGCGCTTCATTCGTCTGGGGTCCCCAAAAAGCCTCTAACAAATCTTCTTTGAGAATTATTGATTCGGAATCGGGGTCGGGACGATTGCCGAGATTGTAGTTTGTCGTGGCCAAATCGTGCAGGTAATTGAACTCGAGAGAATGCATCTGACCCTCCATCTGTTAATGCGTTCATGGTTTCGCTTTCTGTTTAAACGCGGTGATCCGCGCGCAGGTTGTCCACGTCGCTAAAGGCTCCTCTTGTGCGGCCACTGCTCCCAGTACTTCCCCGTGCTTTCGTCGTAGACAAGCACGGGGATCTGCCCTGTTTTCATGACAGCACCGTCAATATAGAAATGCGATGCGCCGTCGTACCACACGCCTTCGTAGCCTACGGTACCTGAAACTGTTTCGGTGGCGATGTGTCCGCTTATGACGTCGAGTTCGAATTTCTGCCCCACGAATTCCGGCTGCATGGTTGTGAAGGCTTCCTCGAATGTGCCTATACGCCATAAATCGCCTGCGTCTTCGTCGATACCGGCATGCACGAAGACTTGCTTGTGCGGTGTTTCGTGATAATACGGAAGCTTTCGTATCCAGGCGAGAACATCGGCGTGGTTCGCTTTCATGCAATCGACGACGAATCGGTAGGCTTCTTCGAACCTTCCGCGTGCGAGCAGGCGTTTTACCTGACTGAACTCATCTTTCTCAAGAAAGCTTTTTGCAGTGGCGAGGTTGGAATCGGCAAGAATCCATCCTTGGGTAAACGCCGGGTCGCCGACCATGGCACAGTATTCCAGCAGCATTTCCTCATGGTTGCCTCTCAAGGCTATCACCTGGTTGGGATAGTCGTGCTGGAGCCCCATGATCTTTTGGTAGACCTCAAGGCTCGCCGGACCCCGGTCGCAGTAATCGCCGCATAGGATGAGCATTGAATACCCATCTGATAGGTCGACGAAGGAAAGCGATTTTTCGAAGGCGTCGATGCAGCCATGGATGTCGCTCATTGCGTAAATCATAGGCGGGCTCTTCCTGAGTTGTGGCCGTTTGCGATGGGACGATTTCTTTTCCCAATAAGATACGCGGGTTTACTCCCGCCATATATAATACGGGAGTACACCCGCCCTGTCAATAAGAAAAAGAGAACAAGGGCTTTTGCCCATAGGCCTTTCTTTTTAGTTATGACGGGCGGTTGAAGACGCCGTTGAAGCAGTCGCGTTCACGATGTTCGATGGCGTACAGTGCGCGCAGCACGGCTCGCAATGCGAAATTGTTATACACCATGCGCACGCCCGGGAAATCGAGCTTTGCGAGCGCGGCGCGAAAAGCTTCGAGCTTCAAGAAGAACGCTTCGGATCCAAACAAGGAGGCTTCGTAGCGTGTGGTCCCGTCGAAAGAAGCGGGAACGTCGAATACGGCGAGCGGCATGCCCATAAGCGCGTAAAAGTTGATTTTGCCGTATTGCTCTTCGTACGATTCGACGCGCTCGAGCGCATATTCGATGCAGGCGGTAAAAGAAGGCATGTTGGAGATGTCGTCCCTTACGCAGCATTTCGCGGCATAGGGAGCAAGGATGGCGACCTCTCGGGCGCATTTCACGTTCTTCTTTTGCAGGGCCATGCGTTTTTCCCTTAAGTGATACGGGTTCGATGCGGAATAGCGTCCTAATTATGCGGGTGTTCGCACGCTTTTGCAAACGATTGCTTTCTTTGAAAGGCTCGCTAGCACGTGCCACTGCGCGGCAGTGGGCGGCTTCGCAGGGCGTGAGCGTTAAGGTTCAGTGGTCTTCGCGGCGACTTGCTGCTGCGCGAAATGAGCCCCGAAGATGGCTCATGGACCAATACGTTCATGGGCAACGACGGCGTGCCCTTCGAAATCGAGCTCACCTGGAACCGTGGGCGCGTTGAGCCCTACGAGAATGGTGGCAAAGACATCCATATCGCCTTCGTCGTGGACGACTTTGACGCCGCCCACGAGCTTCATGAAAAGATGGGCTGCATTATTCGCGAGAACCCTCGCATGGGCCTTTATTTCATCGCCGACCCTGAGGGTCAGTGGATTGAGATTCTGCCTGCCCGCTAAGGCGAAATTAACGACGGAATAGCGCAGCACGCGGCGCTGCATGAATTTTCGCCGAGCGAAGCGTTGCTAGACAGCTTCTCGCTCGAACGGTACCCATGCAACGCCGCTCGGCGTTTCGACGTGCTCGAGGCGCACGCAGAATGATTGCTCGATTGCACTCTGCACGGCCGCTTCGCCGGGCGCGCCTTGCGCTGCCAAACGCCCGCGTTCCATCACGAATACGGCATCGGCCACCGAAAGCGCCAAGTTCAAATCATGGATTACCGCGATAACCGTTTTGCCACGCTCGCGCACTCGACGAACGAGGCGCATCATGTCGAAACACGCTGCCGCATCCATGAACGATGTGGGCTCGTCGAGCAACACGACGGGCGTGTCCTGCGCCAGCACCATCGCCATGCGCGCCCGTTGCCGCTGCCCGCCCGATAGGCTTCGCAACGGTCGGTCGCGTAAATCGTAGACGCCCGCAAGAGAAAGCGTCTCGTCAATGCATTGCGCATCGGTCTCGTCGAGCCGAGACAGCGGCCCGTGATGCGGAAATCTTCCGCACGCCGCTAGCTCGCGCACCGTCATCATGGGCGCTTCTTGCTGCTGCACGAGCACGCCCAATCGCCGCGCCCTCTCGCGCGGATTCAACGACGCGACGTCGCGCCCTTGAATAAGCACGCGACCCGAAGCGGGCTTTATAAGCCCCATGGCGAGTTTCGCGAGCGTTGATTTTCCGCACCCGTTCGGTCCAACGATGCAGCTGATCTGCTCTTTCGCGAAAGATGCGGAAAAGCCGTTGAACAGGGCATTTCCGCTGTATCCAAATACGACGTTCTCGAAATCAAGCTCGCCCATCGACCTCCCCTTTCCGCGAACGAAGAATCAAATAGATGAAGAACGGGCCTCCAACGAGCGCCATGCAAATGCCCACGGGAATCTCGAACGGCGCGAACAGCGTGCGCGCGATGGTGTCGCACGCGCATACCAGAATGGCCCCCACGATTGGCGAGAGCACCAGCACGCGTCGGTTGTCGTGTCCTGCGACATAGCGCACCACGTGCGGAACGATGAGGCCCACGAAGCCGATGAGCCCCGAGAAGCACACCGCCGCGCCCGCCAGCAACGCGGCAAGCGAAAGCAACGCAAGCCGCGTGCAATTCACGTTCAGGCCCAGCGCGTGTGCCCCCTCGTCGCCGAGTGACAGAATGTTCAAGCGCGTTCCCTGCCCCATGGCTAGAATCAGCCCTGCGCAAATCATGATTCCAGGTATGGCAAGTTCTGACACCATGACGCCCGAGAGGCTCCCCACCAAAAAGCCCGACGAATTTACGTACGCATCGGGGTTGAAAATAAGAACGGTGTTCATGCCTGCCGTGAAAATCGCCGTGAGCGCCATGCCTGCGAGCACGATAGTCAAGCGCGAGGCGCCCGCGTACGCCGACACGAAGAACACGAGCAGCGCCGAGGCGAGCGCGCCTAAAAACGCCGCTGCCGCCGATATGCCCAGCGCATGGGGAGCGACGCAGGCGAACAGCAGCACGAACAGACCCGACCCAGCATTCACGCCGATGATGTTTGGGCTGGCCAGGGGGTTGTTGAGCGTCGCCTGAATGAGTGCGCCCGCTTCGGCCAGCGCAGCACCGGCCAGCACGCCGCCCAGCACGCGCGGCACGCGCACGTTCGCCAGCACGTTGTTTGCCATGTCGGATGCGTTGCCCGCCACGAATGCCGCCACGTCGGTCGCGCCGATGGTGGAAGAGCCCAACGACAGGCTAGCGAACATCACGGCGGCCAACGCCACCAGTGACAGCAGGAACATCGCCCGAAAACGGCGGCCCTCGTGCTTCGGGGCCGCCGCGTTGGTTGTTTGGTTATTGCGCACCGGTCGGCCTATTCGCTATACAGCGCGTCGTAGAGGAACTGATACGCCTGGTCCCAATTGTTGTTGGGCTTGTACTGGAACAGCTTCGGGTCGAGCGTGATCACGCGGTTGTTCTTCACGGCGTCAAGCTGCGCCCATGCGGGGTTGGCCGTCGTTTGGTCTTCGAGCGCCTGCTGCGCCGCCTCGTCGGTGTCGCCCATCGGAAGCAGGAAGATTGTCGTCGGGTTGGCCTCGATCAGGGCTTCAAGGCTGTAGTCGGAAAGCAGGCCCTTGTTGGAGTCGGCGATATTTTCCGCGCCCAGCTCGGAAAGCATGACGCCCGTTTGCGTGGAGGACGACTGCACGCGCGTGCCGCCCGAGTACGTGGTGAGCACTACCGCGCTGCCGGCTTGCTTGCCTTCGGCCTTCGCGCGAATCTCTTCGATTTTATCTGCCGGCGCCTGGCCGTTTTCCGCAAATGCCTGCTCGTTGCCCGTGATGTCGCAGCACGTGCGCAGCATGCGCAGGTAGTCGTCGAACGTGGACACTTTGAAGTAGGCAACGGGGATGTTCGCCGCAGTGAGCGTGTCGGCGAGCTCGGTTTGCGCAACGCCGCCGCCGCGACCCGAGCTCGATCCCGTGAGAATCACGAAGTCGGGGTTCAGCGCGATGATCGATTCGGCGTTAAGCGAAGAGAAATCGCCGATTTTCTGTGCGTCGGAAGTGATGCCGTAATCGGAAAACGCGTCGTCGGAAGCGCCTACCAGCGTGCCGCCGGCCAGCTCCCAGATGTTCGCGAAGCTGCCCATGCCGGCAACCACGCGGTTGTGCGAAGCGACGGTTACCTCGCGGCCCAGATCGTCGGTGAACGTGTAAGATTCCTGCGAGGCGGAAGCGGTCGCTTGCGCGTTGTCAGACGCGCTCGAATCAGTCTGCGACGAGCAGCCTGCCAGGGAAAACGCGCCCACGCCCATGGCGAGCGCGCAAGAAATCGCAATCGTGCCTTGGGCGATTTTCTTCATCGTATGCTCCTTCTCGTTATGTTCAGTGGCGCTATTGGCGTTCGCTGGCCGCGGCTTGCTGCGCGTTCTTTCGGCTCCAGGCGCAGTAGTTGTCTTGGCCCAAGATGTCGCCGTCGTGGTAGTACGCGGCGCGGGCGCGACAGCCGCCGCATACGCCCTTGTAGTCGCAAGTTCCGCACGCGCCCTTGTATGCCTGCGTGCGCAGTTTCTGGAATACGGGGCTTTCGCGCCAGATTTCGTCGAAGGGCTGTTTGCGCACGTCGCCGGCGTCTTCGGTCATGTATGCGCACGCACGCACAATGCCTTCGCTGCCCACGACGCAATAGGTCAGGCCAGCCAGGCAGCCGCGCGTGTAACGTGTTTGCACGCCGATTTGTTCTGCAATGCGCATGAACTGCGGTGCGCACGTGGGCTTCACCTCGATGCCTGCGTCGCGGCCGGCGCGCAGGATGTCGGCGAGCAACTGCTCGTTTTGCTCGACGTCGATGCTTTCGTCGGAGATGTCTTTGCCGCGGCCGACGGGCACCAGGAAGAAGACCGAATGGTTCATCGCGCCGAGTTCTTTTGCGAATCGCGTGATGTCGCAAATCTCGTTGCGGTTTCTGTCGACCACGGTGGTGTGGATTTGGAACGGCAGGCCGACGCTTTTGCATGCTTCGATGCCCGCAAGCGTGGCCGCGTGGGCGCCGGGCACTCCGCGGAAGATGTCGTGCTTTTCGGCGTCGAGGCTGTCGATGCTAATGCCCATGGCGCAGGCGCCCGCCTCTTTGAGCTTGCGCGCGATTTCGGGCGTGATAAGCGTGCCGTTGCTGCCGAACACCGGGCGCAGGCCGCACGACGCCGCGTGCGCGACCAGCTCGAAAATGTCGTCGCGCATAAGCGGCTCGCCGCCGCTGAAAATCATGATTTTGAAGCCAGCGCGTGCGATTTGAGAAATCATCGTGCGCGCTTCTTCGGTTGAGAGCTCCCTGCTATCGCATTCGTCTGCATCTTGGTAGCAATGGGCGCACTTCAGGTTGCATCGGTTCGTGGTCATCCACGATACGATCATTGTTCCCCCTTTGATCGAAATTGTGACGGGGAATAACGATAGGTGGCGACGCTGCGTCGTGGCCAATACCGCGTTTGACGTAAACGTGTCGTTATGCCTGCGTATTGGTGTTGGTGTGGGAGCAGTCGAGCGCGTCTTGCAGGAAGCTGAGCGTGCGGCGTTGAATGCCGGCGTAAAAGTCGCGGCCGTATTGCTTGGGCCCCGAGCTGCGCTGGCACGCGAGGCGCTTCAGTCCGGCAAGAGCATGGGGCATGCCGCCTAAGCTGGAGAAGCGAATGGCCAACGCCTTCGCGCGGTCGTCGGTGACTAAAACGCCGTCGTGCATGGCCTCGATGGTGTCGCCCATGAGTTGGTGCCAGCAGATTACTTCTTCGCGTGAAAGCTCGGGAATGGGGCATTCCTCAAGCGCCTCGCCGGTGATGGCCGACCAGAGCATGTCTTCGCGGTCTTGCGCGACGCCCACGGTGGCGGCGAGCTCGCTCCAGTTCGCCTGGTCGCGGTTTGCAAGGTGGGCGCGCAGCCCCTGCACGACGTTCATGTCTCGTAGGATTTTCGCGCTTTCGCGCTCAAGTTCGGCCTCGCGGTGCGCGAGTGCGTCCGTCAATTCTGCCAGCGAGTCGCTTCCCTCGCCTTCCTGAATTTGCGAGAGCGAAAAGCCCAGGTACTTCAAGGTGATGATTCGGTTGAGGCGTTCCTCGTCGGCCGGCGAGTACAGGCGCAGGTTTTGCTCGCCTTTGCACGTGGGATGAAGCAATCCGCGCTGGTCATAGTATTGAATGGTGCGCACGGTCACGCCCACGCGCGATGCCAATTCGCCTACCGTCATGAGGCCTCGAGTGCCTTGTTCGCCCATGTTTCCCCCTGTTTTGTGTGCGGCAATCGGTTTGCGTGCGGCGCAGCCATACATGAACACGACGGCCTTGCGCGAGCAACGCGGCTATGTACGAGCGCCGTAGCTATGAGTAAGTCGCCCTTGCGAAGCGGCTTTGCCCAATACGCCTCGATGGCGTGTACGGAACTGGTATCTTCGGCGGACGCCTCGCGTTCGCCATGGTCTGCGTCCGTTGCGGCTTGCGCCCAAAGTGATGTGATGCTGCCGCAGTTTTTGCCCATTTCAAGCTCCAGGATATGACGTTACGTCATCTTCGGCGTTTTGGGCGCCAGGCCCCCTGGGGTTCAGATAATCAACGGGCGCGTGCCCTTCAACTGCGTTGACTGTAGTACACAAATACGCTGCGTGCGGTCTTGCGCTCGTCGTTTCTTTGGAGCGAGCTCGCTGGTGATTGAGCGCGCGACCAAGGGGCGTGCTTTCTTATGATTCGCCAGCTGTCCCCATGTTAAAGTTAGACTATACTAACAACAATGAGGTTACCTGAATTCACCGATTGTTTCCGCGTTTCTCGCTTTGGAATTGCGGCGTACACGAAGGGCGTTTTCTTCGTTTTCAATTATTCCGCCGTGCCGTGTGCTGCTTGACGGAAGACGGGGCCATATATCGAAGACACAGTCGTTCAACAGCTGAAACGGAGGTGAGCCAAATAGAAACGGTTCTCGGAATTCTGATTCCTTTTTTAGGCACGACGCTCGGTGCTGCTTGCGTGTTCTTCTTGAAGATGCCGCTTGGGAATTTGGTGCAGCGCTCTCTTGCGGGATTTGCTGCTGGGGTTATGGTTGCGGCGTCGATTTGGAGCCTGCTTATTCCCGCCATCGAACAGTCGACATCCATGGGAAGGTGGTCGTTCTTCCCGGCGCTTGCGGGGTTTTGGGCTGGTGTGCTGTTCCTGCTTATTCTCGACCATCTGATTCCCCACTTGCATGTGGGCAGCGATCAATCGGAGGGGCCGAAAAGCACGCTAAGCCGCACGACGATGATGGTTTTGGCGGTAACCTTGCACAACATTCCCGAAGGAATGGCGGTTGGCGTTATATACGCGGGCTTTCTTGCGGGAAATATGCAGATCACGGCGGCGAGCGCACTGGTTTTGTCGCTTGGCATCGCCATTCAGAATTTCCCAGAGGGCGCGATTATATCGATGCCGTTGCGGGCTGAAGGCGCAAGTCGGCGCAAGGCGTTTGCGGGCGGCGTTCTTTCGGGCGTCGTTGAGCCTATCGGCGCAGTTCTCACGATTTTGGCTTCGCAGCTTGTGATTGCGGCGCTTCCGTACCTGTTGAGCTTTGCGGCGGGCGCCATGCTCTATGTCGTGGTTGAGGAGCTTATGCCTGAAGTTTCTCAGGGTAGACATTCAAATTTAGGCACAGTGTTTTTCGCCGCTGGCTTCAGCGTGATGATGGTGCTCGACGTGGCGTTGGGGTAAGGAGCGGACAGAAGCTAAGATTGAGGCAGGGCCATTGCTGACGTCGGATCGCGCGGTTCGCGCGGCACCTCCTTCCCGGCCGCAACGAAAAGGTAACGTTTCGACGGGGTTTGCGTGTGAGTTTTAGAATCGCGCCTATGGAAAACGTGCAGGCACATATCTCCAAGAAACAAGCCCCTATCGATGGCGACCGGGATTGCGTCGGTGTCGGGCGATTATGCGCCGACGAAAGAAGGGCTGGTAGTGAGCGGAAAATTTGCATTGGCAACGGACGAACGTACGTCGGTGGGGAACGAGCTGATGCCGTTGCAGAACAAACCGACATCGCTGCGGGACGGCCTACCTCTTGGGCGCGGGCCGGTGTTGCCGCAGAACAGCTTGGTGTCGAGAGACTGAGCTGCGTTGGCAATGATCCAGCTTCTTGCGGTTGGGCGCGAACCAACGCTGCTCGTGAGCGGGCTGGCTTTGGCGAGGGGTCGGATAACGCCGTCAAAGTGCCGGCGGAGCCATTCTCGCAGCAGGGCGATGACGCCAAAAGACGGACCGATTGGTCGCCTCTTGCTCGCGGCATTCGTCAGGCGTTCATGTATTACGGCGTGTCTATTGTGCAGACATTCGTTGAGTTCGGCATGTTTGCCTTGGCTCAGCTCGCGTTGCCGACGGGCGTCGCGAACGGCATCGCCGTCGCGTGTTCCGGCTCGTTCAATTTCCTTATGAACCGCAACATCACATTCAAGGCGTCAAGCAACTTCTGGCGTAGCGTGGTGCTGTTTGTCGCCCTGTACGTTTGGAACTTCCTGTTCGGCACCTGGTTCATAGGCTGGGCGGCTGTGTCGTTCGGTTGCCCTGAGATGGTCGGCAAATTCATCACCATGGCGATGCAGGGTATTTGGGGCTTCTGCCTGTGCAAATGGGTCATTTTCCGATGAACGCGCAACGAAGCCGTAGGTTTGCAATGTTTTTGGCGCCGATGCTGCTTGCCCATCCATGCGGGCTTTTCAAGCGGACGATTAGGTAATCCTCTTTTAGTCGGGACTTCCAATTATTTTTTCGGGGGGGGGTGCGCCATTTTCGCTTGGATCGCGCCGATTTCGCGGCGTCGCTCCAAGCGTGCATTGGGAGCGGGTGGCGAGCGGGTTTTTCGAAGATTGCGTCTCTGTCTTGGCGAAAACGTGTCCCGAATTTGTGCCAAAACGGGAAAGAAACGGACACGTTCATGATAGAGTGCATCGCATAATCCCTAGATGCGGAAGACGCCGGCGTTACGGAAGATGCCGTCATCACGGAAGACGACGTCACTATTTCGGAAGACGTCGCCATCGCAGAAACGTCGTTGTTGCCGAGGCTGCATCTGGTGCATTACGAAATTGCCGGAGGAAGAGGCCGCCATGGCTGTTGTGCTCGGAAAGCAAAGTGCTCTGCGCGTTTGGGACAGCGTTGTCGCTGGCGGTAACCGTTGCGCGCGCGTTGATTGGAACGCGCCCGTTAACCGAGACATGTCTCCCGACCAACGCATTCATGTCACGCCGAACATTCCTGTTGCCAGCCAGGGCGTAACTGCTGCCAACCAAAGCGTGTCTTTCGCGTTCCAGGATGCGCGGGATTATCGTCGCACGCTGGAGCGCGATACAAAAGCTGCCGTCAAATTCCTCGAATCGGCTGTCACGCCTAAGTTAGTGCCAGCCGTAAGGGATCGCTTCTTTTCGGATGGGTCGCTGATTCACGCGACCGTGGCGCACGCACGCCTTCGACGCGCGGGAGGCGGAATCGAAACCTCGGTTCGCAAAGGGCCGTTTCATCCGCGGTCGTTCATGCGAATCGAAGACGGCCTGTACGTAAGCACGCCAGAGATGGCGTTTTGCGAAATGGCAAGCGTGCTCTCCCTTGAACGGCTCATAGCGCTTGGTTTTGAGCTTTGCGGAACGTATCGCCGTGCTTCAACTTTCGGATTAGCTCGATACGATGCGACCCCGCTCACTTCTCCCGGTGCCCTTGCGTCATTCATCGAGAAGTCACCCCAGTTCAAAGGCGTGAAGAAAGCTCGTCGAGCGCTTCCCTGCATTCTTGCCGGCTCTGCTTCGCCGCGCGAAAGCGAGCTTGCCATGCTGTTGTGCCTTCCCTATTCGCTCGGCGGCTATGGTTTGCCGCACCCCACAATGAATGCGGAAATGCCGCTTCCGAATAATGTGGCCGCGACGGGGCGCTCGTCGCTGCGCTGTGATTTGTATTGGCCTGCCGCACGACTCGATGTTGAATACGACAGTGCGGAGTTCCACTCCGCGGAGCGCCTGCTTGCGAACGACTCGATGCGACGCATAGCGCTTGAATCCATGGATGTTACGAGCGTCAATTTGACCGCCGAGCATCTGCGTCGGGCTTCGTTGTTTGACGAGGCGGCGCAAGGCATTGCGCGAATCCTCGGGAAAAGGGTGCGCCTGCCAGGTGATTTTCGCCTCAAACAAGAGAGGCTTTGGCGAGAGCTTGGAATCGTGTCTTCGGATATGGGCCTTTTGCCGACCATGGGAGCGAGCGATTCATCGGAGTTGAATGAAAGGGCTTCGCCGGTGCTGGGCTAGAAGTGCTTCATTGGCGCGGGCGATTATTGGCTGCCGCGAACCAATGCAGGCCGATACAGTCCGACGCGCAAGGCTGATTCGGGCCAGGGTGGCCGAAGTAGTCGGTCCGGTTTGGGCGAGAGGGGCAAGTGCGGTTAGATTTTGGCTCGGATTGGGCCGGGCCGATGCGGGCTGCTGTGGGTCGGTATTCGTGCCTTCGCCTCGAGTGACGCGCGCTTCTTGGCGGCTTGCTGCTTTGCGGTTTGTTACCTGGCCCCTATTGTTTGCGACTTGAATTTGCCGCTTGTCGCGCTTCGCTTGCGTCTTGTGCTGCGCGCTGCGCGCTGTCTGCGGGCACACAGCGCGTCTCTTCCCCGCTGTACTTTTCCGATTGCCTTCTTCTTTGTGTCTTCGTCGAAATCGTGTCCCGATTTCGACTTTTCTGGCAGAGAATTGCGGTTGTGAACGATTTAAAAGAGGTTTGAAGGGCCTTTAACAAGAGCCTATTGTGTTGACTTACTTCTGACCTGGTGTTTTTCGAATCGCTTCTTTTAAGGAGGCAATCCATATCGTTCACAACCGCAATTTTCTGCCAAAATCTGCGGAAATCGAACATGCTTGGAATGCTGCGCCGTTTTTAACGGGCATCACAAGTCGGATCGGCTTTGAGTTCGGCATGTTTAGAAAAGCGATAGGCATTCGAGGCCGTGATCGAAAGGAACCCTGCCCTATGTTGGAAATCGACATCCCCGGACGTGGCACGTTCGGGATTCGCCACGTGGTGTGCGACTACAACGGAACTATTGCCGTCGACGGGCATCTTACTGAGGGCGTTGCGAGCCGCATTCGAGAAATCACCGAGTTCGCCCGGGTCAGCGTACTTACGGCTGACACGTTTGGGACGGTGCGCACGGAATGCGACGACCTTCCGGTTGACGTGCGCGTGTTTGCTCGTGACGGTGCGAGCGCCTGTAAGGCCTCGATTGTGCGCGAACTTGGCGCCGAAGGTTGCGTGTGCATCGGCAATGGTTTCAACGACATCGCTATGTTCGGCGAAGCCGCGCTCTCGATTGCGATTATGGGAAAAGAAGGTGCGTGCGGAAAGCTTTTGACATGCGCCGATGTTGTGGTGACGAACGCGCTTGATGCGTTTGACCTGCTGCTTCGCACCGATCGCCTGCGCGCCACGCTGCGCGGGTGATGCTGCGTGGCGCGCAGCTTAAACTTGACTGCGCGCCGGGGCGTCGCTGCTTCAGACAGTCTCTCCTTCTATAGGCATTGCCCCCTCTAAAGGCACTGCAGCAAAACGTTGCGCACGTCTTCCTTGGTGAGCGTTTTGTAACCGCCGGTCATAATGAATGTGGCGGCAACGACGTCGTCCAGGTCGGCTTCCGTCACGCCCAGCTCCGCGAGATTCATCGCAACACCCAGTTCACGCATCCACGCTTCCATTGCCGAAAGGCCCGCTTCGGCGAGCTCGCGTTCGCTTTTGCCCACAGGGTTAATTCCCCACACGTGCGTCGCGAAACGTGCGAATTTCGGCAACCCGGCATCCATGATGAAGCGATAGTACGGAAGGCTCACGGCGGAAAGCGTCATGCCGTGGGTCGCGTCGGTCACGGCCCCCACGCCCTGTCCGAGCATGTGGACCATCCAATCGGTGGGTTTTCCTTTGGCAATGAGCGTGTTTAGCGCCCAGGTCGCCGCCCACATGATGTTGCTGCGCGCTTCGTAATTCTGGTCGTCGTTTGCGGCGATGCGGCCGTTCTCGACTACGCTGCGCATAAGGCCCTCGGCGATGCTGTCGCTCACGTTGTCGTCGCTGCCGCTGAAATACTGCTCGCAAATATGATTGAACGCGTCGTAGATACCGGCCACGACTTGCCTATGCGGCAGGCTCAAAGTGAATTCGGGGTTGAGGATTGAAAACTTAGGCATCACGTCGCTGTTCGCGAAAACGTGGCCTACCTTAAGCTTGGCGGCATGATCGGTGATCACGGCGCCCGCGTTCATTTCCGAACCCGTGCCGGCCATGGTGAGCACGCATCCCACGGGAACAACGGGGCAGCTCGGTTCCTCGAAGCGAACGAAGTATTTCTCCCAGGGGTCCTCGCCGCAGTTCACTGAAACCGACACCGCTTTGGAATAGTCGCACACCGAGCCGCCGCCTACTGCCAAAATCAGATCGGCGCTGGCCGCCTTCGCCACGGCAACGCCTTCGCGAAGCTTCTCGACGGTAGGGTTCGGCATGACGCCGGCAATCTCGGTCACGTTTTTGCCAGTGGCGTTCAAAACGGCGGCTACCTGGTCATATACGCCGTTTTTCTTGATGGAGCCGCCACCGTAGACAAGCACGACGTTCGGGCCGTATTTTGTGAGCTCGTTCGCGAGCCCCTCAAGCGCATTGGGGCCGAAGTAAATCTTGGTTGGATTGTGGTACGTGAAGGTTCCGAGCATATGGTTGTCCCTCTCATCCTATGGGCTTGCTTGATAGAATGAACCAACCGTAAAACCTAAACCTGGCTTTAGGTCAAGGATTTTTTGAAGGGAATCGACATGTTTACAATCGGACAAGTGTCTGAAATGTTCGCCATTCCGGTTTCCACGCTTCGTTGCTACGACGAAGAAGGGCTCTTCTCCAATCTGATGCGCGCGAGGTAAACGGCAATTCGACGAGGATGAGCTTGAATTGCTGCGCATCATCGATTGCTTGAAGAAAACGGGCCTCGAAATTAAAGACATCAAGAAGTTTGTCGCGATGGCGCAAGAAGGCCCCTCGTCCTACGCTGCCCGCAAGGAGCTGTTCGAGGTGCGACGCACGCAGGCCGAAGGAGAAATCGCACGGCTGCAGAAAGCGCTTGCGATGGTGAAGTTCAAGTGCTGGTACTACGAAACTGCGCTTCACGACGGAGGCGAAGATCGTCTCAAGGCAATGCTGCGCGACGGCTTGCCGGAAGGCATCCAAGAGCTCTACGACGAGGCGCATTCTTAAAGTCATTCAGGGTGGCGTATCGAATTTACACATCCTGAGCAGGCGTTTCCTTTGAAGTGCAAGATTATTCGTGTCGTATTCTCATGCATGTGGCGCCTGGGGTGCTCGTGAAAGTCTTGGGCAGCATAAGGCTAACTCTGCAAGCGAGTTCAGGCCATAGAGTGCGCATTGTCTGAGCGCGAAGCCCCCTTTTTCCGCCCTATTCCCAACGAGCTACGTCTTTTTCGGACGAAAAACGAAAAACCGACCCCGGAAGGTTCCAGAGTCGGCTTTTCGTTTGCCTAAGATTCGCCGGACCGCGCTCCAGCAAGCGAGGCGCGGTCCGAATCGTTCGGCCTTAAAGAGAGGTTTTGGGAGGGGTTGGAGGGTTAGCTTGGCAGGCGACTACTTGTCGGCTTTCCAGGTCATGCTATCACCGACGGTGGGCTTGCCCTGGGCGTATTCGTGGCAGTTGTCGCATGCGTTGGGAATGCCGCCGAGCTGCTCGGGGGTGTAGTCGAGGCTCGAGCCGTGAATCGGGTTGTACGGATCCCAAACGCCCATGCTCTCGAACGACTTGCGCTGGTCGTCGGTTACGGGGTCGCCTTCGCCATACACGGCCAGCTCAGGAATGTTGCCGTCGATTTTGGCGCCCTTGCCCAGCGTGCCATTCACGGCGCTTTCAGCAGCCACGTAGCCGAAAGTGACGGCGCGGCCGATTGAAGTGCCAGGAATGTGGCGCGGGTAGTTGCCGCTGAAGAAGCTGCCGGAAGCGTTTCCGCATGCGAACAGGCCTTTGATGGGATTGTCGTTCACGTCGAGAACACTGCAGTTCTCGTCGATGCACAGGCCGCCCACGGTGGCGAGGACGTTCGAATTCGTGGTGAAAGCGAACAGACGGCCGCCGGTGAACGGCGCGGTCATCTTCACGTCGCGGCCGAAGTCTTCATCTTTGCCGGCCGTGCAGAACGCCATGTAGCGATCGAGCTCGGCCTTTAAGCCTTCCGCGTCGATGCCGGCGGCGTTGGCAAGCTCTTCCACGGAAGCACCCTCGAACAGCCAGCCCTTCTGCTTGAACTCGTCGATGGCATCTTCCATGCCCGTAATCATGCCCTCATCGAAGATGTACCAGCAGTTCTTGCCGTAGCCAGGCTGGGCGTTCTGGGCGTTCGAGACAGCCTGGAATGGGGCGTCTTCGCGAACGAAGCGCTTGCCGCGGCCATTGACGAGAATGCCCAGGGAGATTGCGGCCCACGTGCGGAAATCGGCGAACGAGTCGGGGGTGCCCCAACGGAAGTTCATGACAGGGTGCGGAATGGGGTCCATCTGGGCGCCAATCGCCAAGCCCATCATATGGCCATCGCCCGTGGTGCCCCATGCGGGGTTCCACCAGCTGGAATATGCGTAATCTTCGACGCGCGTCCAAGCCTGCATCATCTCGGGGTTAGCGTCGTAGCCGCCCGTGGCGAGAATGACGCCCTTGCTCGCGTTGGCCTGGAAGTAGCCGTCTGCGTCGCGGGCGATAACGCCGGTCACGCTGCCGTCGGACCCAGTTGTAAGCTGCACTGCGGGCGTAGAGAAGCGCAGGTCAACGGTATCGTAAGCGGTTTTAGCGACATCCTGCATTTCGAGGCAGACGTACACGCCGGAAAGGCCCGGACGAACGCTGACATCGGGCGGCAGGGCCGGCGAATCGTAGAAGCCGAGCTCGGTGTCGATGAGGGGCGTGGTCGCCGGGAAGCCCGAAGTGGACGGCTGCTGCTCGACTTTGGTGATTACGAAACCGTTGGCGCCCTTGTCGAGCATTTCCTGCCAGAAATCGGTCGCCTCACCCGAACGGTCGACGTAGACGCGTGCAGGCTCGGGGCGGGTGCGGTAGTACGCGGAGCGGTAGATTTCATCGAGCAGCGCAGTCTTGTCGATTTCGGTGCCTTCCTGGCACTTCGCGTTCACGGCGCCGAAGGCCTCGAAGCAAGCGCGGCCGCGGGTCATCTTTTCAAGAATCAGCACGTTCGCGCCCAGGTCGGCCGCTTTCAGGCCGGCGATAAGGCCGCCAACGCCAGCGCCAACGACGACGACGTCGAAGTCTTCGGTGCGCTTGATTTCGCTCGCGGCGATTTCGCGCGACTCAAAGGCCACCGGGCCGCGGGGGCCGGGGCACGGGGCCTTGCGCGAAGGCATAAGGCTCACACCATCTTTGTAGATGTTCTGGTAGTCGGCGGTTGCGGTGTTTTCGGCCGTTGCGGCCGCACTCTTCTTGTCGCTTCCGCCCGTCGGACCGCAGCCAGAAGCGACGGCGCCAACGCCCATGGCAGCCGCGGCGGCCAGCGCGCCCTTCATGAAGTTGCGACGCGTGAAGGCTCCTTTGACCTCGTTATTCTCGTTCATTTGAATTCCTCCTTATAGAATCCCCTTCATTGTCTACAGCGTAGACCAATGGGGCAAAGTATACGACGTAGACATGATGGGGACAAGAGGGTTTTTGGTTTAGTTTTTCGTTGAGGCCGTATCGATGCTAGTATCGCTGACGTACGATTCCCGACATAAGGCGTTGATGAATTATGGCGACTCCAACGAACACGGAAAACGGCGAGGCATCTGCTCCGCTCACGCCCGAGATTATTTACGCGAAGGCGCTTGAGATTGCCGATGAGGAAGGCATTGAGAATGCGTCTGCGCGAAAAATCGCGACCGCTCTTGGTAAAACCCCCATGGCGCTCTACCGTCATTGCGCCTCAATCAGCGACATTCAGCAAGGCGCGTGTGCCCTTGCATTTTCCGAGGTCGATACGACTCCCATTCCCGGTGAGCGTTGGGACGATACCGTGCGAAGGACGACGGCCTCAATTCGCGCGATGAAAGTTCGGCATGCGAGAGCATGTCTGTTCAAAATCAAAGCCACTGCACTTTCGCCCGCTTTGAGGGCTCATACGGAACGCATACAAAAGCTGCATCACGACCAGGGCATTCCTCAGGAAATCCTCGAACGTTTCTGGCGCATCATCGATGCATTCTTGAGTGGGTTCATGATTAATGAAGTGAATATGATCAATGCGCTTCACGATGATGAAATCAGGGTTCCCGTCGATGTGCCCGAATGGGCGGAGACGGTTGAAGGTGCCTATTCCGACCAGGCGTTTCATGATGGAATCGAGATTATTATCGCAGGTATTCGTGCTCTTGCGGCACCTGACCCTTGCGAGTGGTATACACCTGAAGAATAGACGGAAACGGGCCGAGACGGCCAGAATAGGCTGGCGATTGGCGTCGGCGACGGAGACAATAACGAGCGTTTGATGTGAAGCATTGCCCATGCGAGATTTTCTACATGGCGCGATGGGCGGCGCAGGCTGCGTTTCGCGCCACGAGCCGCAAGATATGCGCCACGGTCATGCTATGCTCCATGTGCCTCGCTTTACGTTCTGGAGGACGACCTTCCTTTTGCCGCGAATTCAATTCGCTCACGCGTTGTTTGCCTTTCCCACCTTTGCTTTCTCGGGTTTTGCTTTCGCCTTTTTCTTGTCGGGCTTATAGACGGAAATCGTGAAGAGCGCAATTACGCATGCGAGCGCCGCGCCAACCGAGGCCGTTGAATATGGCAGAATTGCGAAGCTCACGATAACAGCCACGGCGAGTACCCATTTCGCGACGAGCCAACCGTGCTTTGCGAAACCCCATGGTGTTGAGATACCATACAGAACGGCCGTAGCCATAAGGAGCGGGATACACGGCCCGATAAATTTCCGACGAAACGCTTCAATCGTAAGCTGCGTGTCGGCGCTGGTGAGCCCGAGCGAGGCGCCTCCGTCGAGGCTGAGCGCGAAAAGCGCGATGAACCCACTGAGCCATACGGACGCCGCCGCAAGATGCACGAGGTCAATCGTGCGTTTCGTCATCTTTTTCGCTTTAGGGAATTTCATAGGGCGCAGCCTCGCTGTGTTCGTTGTTGTTCAAACCCGTTAAATGCTACGAGCATTTAACGGGTTTCGATTGTCGCTACGCCGGGTCGTTCGGGAGTGGCGGCTGAGGAAACAGCTTGGCATACGCCTCTACGGCGAGCAGTTTGAGCCATGGCGCACGCCGGTGGCCCATACCATAGGCCTATGTCGGTGATCGCCATGCGCGCAACGTGCGAAAGGCGTGCGCGCCGCGCATGAAGCAGGAAAACAAAGCCGCTCGAACGAATCTCTCTACCCTTGCTTTGACGAATCAACCCTAAAGCGTCAAACCAACGAAAAATCCCCTTGTTACACTGCGGCCAAGAAAGCGAACTGCAGCAATTGGGGCCATCGGGGAAATGGGCCATTCGAACGGGTTCGCAAGTACGCAAGAGGGAAAGGGGAACCGCCATGTTCTTTTACGAGCCGCTTTCGGCGACGGCGATCGTGAGCGTTCTGCTCTATCTGGTATTTCTGATTGGTATGAACGAGCTCTCTCGCCTTAACAAATGGGTCGGCGCCGCAATCTTCATCGCTTTGCCGCTCGCCTTGACCATTTTCGTTTGGCCCCACACCGCTGTCGAAGGCACGGGCGCGGGCACGTGGTTTCAATGGGTGAAAACGTATTCGTGCCTCGCGGGTGCGATTCTCGGATGGCTCATCGTGTACTTCCCCGCTTTCCAGAAGAAATATATCGTGTGCATTCCGCCTATCATTTTCGCTATCAATATTCTTGAGGCGTGCATTCGCGACTTCCAGCTTACGGGCGTCAACGGCATCGTGGATGGTTACATGGTGGTTGGCGGCCCGTGGAATGTGATGAACGGCGTCGCGGGCATTCTGAATGCACTGTGCATCTGCGGTTTCTTCGGCATTATCGTTGGCCGCGGCAAGAAGAAAGACTACGTTTGGCCTGACCAGCTGTGGTTCTGGATTATTGGCTATGACCTGTGGAACTTCGCCTACACCTACAACAGCGTTTCCGATCGCTCCATGTATTGCGGCCTGGTGCTTCTGGCGGCGTGCACGATTCCCGCGTTCTTCATTAAGCGCGGCGCCTATGCTCAGCACCGCGTTCGTACGCTTGCCGTGAACATGATTGTGACCATGACGGTGCCGTGGTTCTTCTTGCACCCTGCGTGCGTGGTGCATTCCACGAACGACCCCGCGGCTCATATGGCGATTTCGGCTATTGCGCTCATTTTCAACGTGTGCGTGTTCGTCTACCAGGCTTACACGATTTTCGGCAAGAAGCGCAACCCCTTCAAGCAGGAGCTTTATATCGACAAACCGGGCTTCCGCAAGGTGTACCTCGAAAGCATCGACCTCCCCGAAGACCAGCGCGAGGCCGCTCTGGCCAACCTGGAGGAGTTCGGCTACGCCGCCGCATGGGATGAAAAGGGCCGCGTGAAAACTATGGTGGAGCGCCCCTAGGCAGATGGCCGACGCGCCACTGTGTGCCCCAAAAGGCTGCGGCGGCGCGCGCTCGATTCAAGGAGGAAGGCCATGGGTATTCTGTATCAAGCATCCGACCCTATGATATGGGCGATTTGGCTGTTCGTCGTGTTCGCCCTTATGGCATTCAATGAATTTGGACGCACGAGCGTATGGGGCGGCGTCGCGCTGTTCGTGGTCGCGCCCATCGTGTTCACGATTTTCGTATGGCCGCACACTGCCGCGCCCGGCAACGAGTATGGCACAGGAAACTGGTTCAATTGGGCGAAAACGTATTCTGCGCTGGCGGGCTGCGTTGGATTCATGGCGTTGCGATTCGTGAAATGGCGCGGTGCCGATGGCCGCGGGCATCATTTGTATGAGAAGCGATGGGCGCTGTGCTTTCCGCCGCTCATTTTGGCGATCAATATTTGCGAAGCCGTGGTGCGCGACATTCAGATGTATACCTATGGCCTGTGGGACGGCGCCGTCCTCGACCACGTGTGGATGATTTCCGGCCCGTGGAACATTATGAATGCGATCGCCGGCATTTTGAACATCATCACCATTTGCGGCTGGTTCGGCATCTTCATCTCGAAAGACAAATCGCGCGACATGATTTGGCCCGATATGCTCTGGATGTGGATTATCGCCTACGACCTGTGGAATTTCGCGTACACGTATAACTGCATGTCCGACCATTCAACGTACACGGGTTTGGCTCTCCTCATCGCCTGCACCGTCCCCACGTTCTTCACGAAGCGTGGTGCATGGTTGCAGCATCGCGCGCAAACCCTGGCGCTCTATGCGATGTTCGCCATGGCGCTCCCGCAGTTCTATACGTTTGCGGAAATTCCCACGACGCATAACCCCACTGCGTTCTTTGTCGTAAGCCTGATTGCGTTGATTTCCAACGTGGCGCTTGCCGTCTACCAGCTCCATCGAATTCGCGCGCGCAAGCTCAACCCGCTGAAAGATGAGCTCTATAATGACACCAAGAATTATCGAGAGGTCGTTGAAGAGAATCGCTAACCGGCGCGTTTCGTTTTCGTGTATCGCGTTTGGCGCGGCGGCCCCATGCTAGACGAAGGAGCCGCCGTGCCGGCGCGAAAGAGTGCTTCCATTTCTGAATTCGCTTCTGACCTGCCGCACCACGTCACGCGGCAGGTACGACAGAGCGTGCGGTTGAATGGCGTGGCCGGGGATATCATGCAGGCGGCGCGCGAGCTGTTCGAGACTGAAGGCGTGGCCGCCACGAGCATGGCGGCCATTGCGCGCAAGGCTGGTGTGGCACGCAGCCTTGTGTATTACTACTTCCCCGATAAACAGGCCGTGATCGATGCTGTGCTCGACGATTTCCTTGAAGATATCGTCGAAAGTGTGTCGACATGGAACGAGCTGCGTGCGTTCGGCGACACGCCCACGGAGCTGAAGAACTGCGTTGCCGCGTTCAGGCGCACTTTGTATACGAGTTCGGGGCAGCCGCGCCCCATGTTCGCTGTGCTTGAAGAGCTGGGGGTGCGCGACCGATTCGCTACGCGGGCCGTTCGTGAAAGCGTCGCCTGCATTCAGAACTACATCGTGTCGGAATATATGGCGTATCGAACCATTGACATTCAGCTGATTCCCGAGACGTTCGGCCTGGTGCTTTTCGGTATCGTGGGTATGATGAAGGCGAAGCCCGACATCACCGACGAAGAGCTTGCGACGCTCATTGCACAAACGCTTCGTCTTGATATGACGGTGATGGCTCCCCCGCCGTGGCCCGAGCATCCCGATGCACCCACCCTTCAAACGGAAACTCAGATGCGGTAATACCTTGGGCCCGATTGGGTCGTCAAACCTGCTAAATGCTACGAGCATTTAGCAGATTCATTTTCCTCATCCATTTTGGCGAAGTGTTCCATGAGCAGCGTGCGCACGGTGGAAATCACGGGCACGCCCAAAAGCACGCCTAGAAGGCCGAACAGCGAGCCGCCGGCGATAACCGCGACAAACACCCAGATGCTCGGCAGGCCCACCGACTGCCCCACGACGTTCGGGTAAATCAAATGGCCCTCGATTTGCTGCAGAATAATCAGGAAGATGATGAACTGTACCGCTTGCAAGGGGTCTTGCGACAGAATCATCGCAGCGCCCATGATGCCGCCGATCCATGCGCCGGCGAACGGAATGAGCGAGGTCACACCCACAATAAGGCCAATTGAGGCTGCGTAGGGAAAATGCAGGATGGTGCCGCCGATAGCGCACAGCGTACCCAAGATGACTGCCTCGATGCATTGGCCGCGAATAAAGCGTGAGAAGCAATCGTTGGTAATGGCGCATGCGTGGAGCACGCGCTCACGCACCTCGTCGCTGGGAATGAGAGTCGCAAGGCGCATGGCGCCGGCATGCACGCGGTCTTTGTCGAGCAGCAGGTACAGCGCGAAAATCATGCCCAGCAGAATGGACAGCGTCACGTGTGCGACCTCGCCGCTCGTTTGGGCCACGATGCGCAGCGCTTGGTCGGTTCCGCCTATGGCTGCCAGGGCTTTCTCGCCCAGGGAGCTCCATGTGGCATCGTTGAGGATCATGCTCTTTTCGGCGTCGGGGAGGTTCGCGATTGCTTGCGAAGCCATGGTCGCGCCTTCGGAGACGCCATTGATGATAGCCGCGCCGACCGATTTGAACTCGCTGCCCACGAATGTGGTGAGCGCAACGAGCGCGAGTGTGACAGCGGCAATTGCCAAAATGACGCAAATCGGGCGGCGGCTCTTAGTGACAAAGACGTTGGTCGAGCGGGGGAACCATCGCGATTCCAGGCTCGCGGCGATGAAGTTGAGCAGGTATGCCATAACGGCGCCCACCGCCAGCGGTTGCAATGCTTGGCATACGCTTGAGAGGATTTCGCACACGCCGTCGAAGCGAACGACGATGAGTGCTGCCGCTGCGATGGCCGCTACAAGAATAAGAACGTATCGAATGCTGTGCTTGTTCATGGGGTCCTGTCGGTTGGTGGGACGAGGCGCCGTGCGCCGCTGCTTGCTTTTCACACCAGTATAAACGCGCGTGGCGAGGAAGCGGCGCGATTGCCTACTTGTCGGCCTTTCGTGAAGAGGTCTTCACGTGGTCGACATGTGGAGCTCGCGGTCGATAGATCGGCATGAAGGAACGAACCTTCAAAGTGCGAAATGCTCCCAAGGATTGAGCTTAGCGCCGCGCCGTAAATTCAGCGCTCTTCCAGCGCCTCCACTTTGCGCTTTTCGCCTGCAAGAAACTGCGCGGCGTCGTGCCGAGGAAGTCGGCCGTGGTCGTCTTGGACTCGTAGGACACGCCGCCGTCGCGGCAGAAGCCGTATATGTGCGCGTAGACCAGCAGCGTCACGCCCGACAGGCCGTAGTCACGCCACATGAAGCGGTGTGCCACGACGAACTCCTGGCCCTTGGTGCCCTCGTCATCGCTTGTCATTTTCAGAGTTCCTGGCCTTGCGCTTGCTCACGAGCGTGGTGTTTCACTTGACCCAGTCGGCGAGGTCAATCCTGTTGATGAACATGCCCCTCGCTATGCCCGCGAAACACCTGAGAGGAAGCGGGTCAACCTTTCTGTTCACAAGTTCCCTTACACGGTTGACTCCGGCGCCTAGCAAGATCGCTACGTCCTGCACCGTGTAGAAGTCCTTCATCGGAATTTGCGGCGTCGCGTGTTTGTTGTTTGCCATCGCCGTCTCACTCCTCCTCGTTGGTTCTCCTGCTATCGAGCTCTCGGAGGCGGCCTGACCGGTTTCGTGAGGGGCGCGCACCTGAGCAGCGGCTTCCATGACGGACCGCCTACCTTGCCCAGCCTGGGCTGCGGAGCGTCTCTTCGAGCGCGCGGGGGTCGAGCCGCACGCACCTTCCGATTCTTATCGAGGGGATCTGGCGGAGCTCTGCGACTTCGGCCACGCTGAGGAGCTTGACGCACGCCTCGCTGCCTTCTGTTCCCGAACCTTCAGCATCTCCAATCGCCGCCGTCTCGCTAATCTGGTCTACCGGGTTTTCGTTATCGTGGGTTTCGTCAAATCGTGTGTACCGCGTTTGTCCCAGCGAGCGTGTCATTTCGAAAATGTTGTCGGCCATTGCGCACCCCGTCGTTTACGCCTGTTGGCACCTAAATGCCTCTCTTGCCATGTAGTGCCGTCGCTTGGGCGGCGATGGGGTTGCTTATATCTCTGGTTTTGACACGGCGCAAGGCGGCGTAAGGGCTTAAGGCTTCTGATGCAACTGGAAGCCATTTGGGCACGAAAAGTTTTTCGGCGCTTTTGAGCCAGATGATAGAATGCTAGTTAATAAATTAATGCGAAGAACAGGCAGCGTTTCTTCCAGACACGTGCGCCGTCTGGTATGTACGAGAGTGGGCTTCATGATCATCAGCGCGAGTAGAAGAACGGATATCCCGAGATTCCATAGCGACTGGATGCTAAACAGAATCCGCGAGGGGTTCGTAGACGTTCGAAACCCGATGTTCCCCACGCAAGTGAGCCGGTATAGCCTGTCGCCGGATATCGTTGACGGCATCGTCTTCTGGACGAAAGATCCTGCCCCGATGCTTTCCAAGCTGGATGCGTTTTCCGACTACAGCTACTACTTCCAATTTTCCCTCACGTCCTATGGCAGGGACGTGGAGTCTGGCCTGCGGGACAAGCATGATCTCATAAGGACGTTCAAGGAGCTGGCCGAGATAGTCGGTCCCGAAAGGGTCATGTGGCGCTTCGACCCGATTCTTCTCAACGGGAAATACTCGCCCGAATACCAGCTGCGCGCGTTCGCCACGATTGCGAGCGAGCTCAACGGCTCCACTGAGAAGGTGACAATCAGTTTCATCGACGAGTACAACTTCGGCGGCCGCAGCATCTACAGGTCCGTGGGAACCGACGGGGTCGCCGCCGAGCAGCAGAATTTCCTCGCGGAGCGAATGGCTTCCATAGCGCGCGAGAACGGCATGGCAATTGATACATGCGCCGAGGCGGTCGACCTGGAGAGGTATGGAATCCAGCACGCGCGCTGCGTTGATTCGCGGGTCTTCGAGCGCATAGGCGGCTGCAGGCTCTCGCGCCTGAAGACGCGCTACGAGGAGCTCGCTAAGGACAAGGCGCAGCGCAAGGAGTGCTGCTGCATCGAGAGCATCGACATCGGCTGGCCAAACACCTGCGCGAACGGCTGCAAATACTGCTACGCCACGACGAACCCCGATGAGCTCACACGCAACCTGTCAGGGCTCTGCGACCCCGAGAGCAGTTTGCTCTGCGGACATGTCGACCCGACCGTCGACAAAGTCAAAGACCACCGCGGGACCGGCGACGCGCGCGACAGGTCGTTCAAGTTCTGTTTCGGCGGCAATCAGCTCTTCCAGGAGGTCTAGAAGATGAGCGACTCCTCCAGATTCGAGCCGAACAAGCACTACGCCGAGCTCGTCGGCAGGCTGAATCCCCCCAGTTTTGAAGGGATACGCTCAATCGCCTACCAGATGCTTTGTGAAAACTACGGCACGTCTGAAATCGAGGCCATGTACGATGAATTGCAACACGGCACGCGAGTGCTGGACCGAGAGGAGCTCCTCTGGCGCTATCTGTATGCCTTCGGGCGCAAGCACATGAAGAAGATGGGGCTTGCGCTAAGCAGAATGGAGCGCGTGTTTCGCGACCTGTCAAAAGAATCCATGTCGATAATAGACTGGGGATGCGGGCAAGCCCTCGCATCATGCTGCCTGCTCGACTACCTCAATGGCAAGGGGATTTTCATCCCCCTCGACGAGGTTGTCCTAATCGAGCCCTCTGAGCTCGCATTGCGCTATGCGGCACTGCACCTTACGGCTTATGGAATCACTCAGACAAAAGCGCTTCAGAAATATCTCGACGACATAACAGCAGAGGATATAGAGACAAAATCACCAGTCACCCTGCACCTCTTCTCGAACATCCTTGACATGGATGGCTTCGATATGAAGCGCCTCGTGCAAACTATAGGAGCTTCAGCCTCTGGAGTTCACTACTTTGTCTGCTTAAGCCCTGTGTATAACAACAACAACGGCATGAGCCGCATAGAGCTGTTCAAGAGCTACTTCAGCGGCATCGATACGGTAAGGCAGGAAAGGCGAACTCAAAACAGAGTAGAGAGCAAGGCCATCTCCGAGCTCGTAAGCCTCATGAAGCCCCAAATAACAGCCGAAGAGAACTTCACAATGGAGCTTCTCATCTTCAAATACGAATGCGGGAAAAGCTCAGTCGTGGACGTGGACTACTATCCTCCGGTCCAGTTCTTCGCATCGTATGAGCTCGACTGTGTGCGTGAAGATGCAGAGCCCCGAATCGAGGACGACGATGCGCTCTCGGCGTTTGAAGTCGCCGCTCCGTTCGAGCTCGGCGCAAAGATTTACGACGACGTGAACCCGTTATTCGCCGTGCTCAACAATATAATTGTGCGCGGATTGCCGACGAGAACCAGCCCGTTTGTGGAAAACGCTTTCGGATTCTCGGGCAATGCCCAAGTCAAGGACGACCTTGGACGAATAGCCTTCCGGTGCACCGATGGCCGCAGCGAAGCAATCAGGAGAGCGCAGCTTTACGTTCCCATAGGTGTTGCCAGGCTGGAGAAAGTGATCATCGAAGCTCTTATAACGGGTTCGCTCGACATCTTGAAGGACCGATGGCGGGTCATAGTCATAGAACGCGATGTGCCCTGCGCCGCGCTGGCATTCGAAGACCTTCGCCAGATGCTCTGGCACGCCTCCTCGCTGAGCAAGGCATTCAAATCGCTGAACATGCCGGAAGTAGACCTCACGGTGATATGCACCGACGAGTGGCTTGACTCGCCCCTGCATCTAGATGCGCATGTCGTCGCAGAATGCGACGACCGCATGCGATCCGGAAAGTACGACATGGTCATAGATATGGCCGTGCTCGGCAAGATAGATGGGGCCCGCGCCACATTCAGCGAGTTCCGGGCGCGCAACAACTGCTATTTCGTGGTGGGCCGGTCCAGCAGCGTGCGGAGCCGAAGAACCATCTACACGTCGGACACCATCGAGTACGAGCCCCTCGGGTCGACCGATGGGTTCGGGCGTTTCCTGGAAGACGAGGAGATGCTCGAACATCTGAGGTATTTCCTGAATCTTCTATTCAGGAAGGAGGATTTCCGCCCGGGACAGGTGCCCATACTCAATCGGGCACTGCAGAACAAGAACGTCATTGGCCTTCTCCCAACGGGAGGGGGTAAATCCTTGACGTACCAGCTTGCCTCCATGCTGCAACCGGGCGTGACCCTCGTCATCGACCCCCTACGCGCCCTCATGCAGGACCAATACGCAGGGCTCGCTTCCGCCGGCATTGACGACTGCACATTCATCAACTCGACGATTTCCGACAAGGAAAGGGACGAGAGGCTCTCCCATATGGAGGCTTCCGAGATGCAGTTCGTCTTCGTCTCTCCGGAGAGGCTTTGCATGCAAAGCTTCAGGAACCGGCTGTCGGCCATGCGCAATCTCGGCGTCTACTTTGCTTACGGAGTCATTGACGAGGTGCACTGCGTTTCAGAATGGGGCCACGATTTCAGATTCTCATACCTGCATTTGGGCAGGAACCTCTACAACTTCGTGCACACGAAGAACGGCAGCGGCCACCTCACCCTTTTCGGGCTCACAGCTACGGCCTCCTTTGACGTGCTTGCAGATGTTGAAAGAGAGCTATCTGGAGATGGCGCCTATCCGCTCGATGCGAATACGGTTGTACGCTACGAAGACACCGATCGGCTCGAGCTGCAGTACAAGATCGAGCACGTGCCGGTACGATTTGAAGCAGACGGGAATTACGACACCAGGCACGTCATCGACCCCAGCCTGCCTAGAGCCGTCAAGCTCAGCAACTCCTTCCATGATTCCGAGCGCGCAAGCAAGTCCGAGTATCTCGCGCTGCACCTTCGCGACGTATTCGAAGAGATTGAAACGCTGCAGCAGCCCGACAATGTAGAACGCATCAAGAGCAGGTTCGCCGAGCGCCATAACGTCATGAACGAATTCAGCGACGTGGAGCTTACCTGCAGCTTGCCAAAGAGCCCCTTCGAAAGAGCAGGCGAATACGAATATGCCGGAATCGTGTTCTGCCCGCATAGGGCAAACACGCCCATATCGGTCGCACACAACGCAGAAAGCCTGTCTGAATCGATTGCCGATATCGGAACCTTCATGGGCAGCTCAGACGGTGACGAGAGCCTGGATGCGCAGTCGTTCGAGAGCCTGGAGCTTTTCAAAGAGAACAAGCTCCCGCTTATGGTCGCGACCAAAGCCTTCGGGATGGGAATCGACAAACCAAACGTTCGCTTCAGCGTGAACATGAACTATCCCAGTTCCCTAGAAAGCTTTGTGCAGGAAGCCGGCCGCGCCGGCCGCGACAAGAGAATCGCGCTTGCCAAAGTACTCGTCTCGGACTACTCTCTCGCTCGCATAAGGCCCGACTATCCCGGCGACGGCCCTATTGAAAGAACCCTGAAGGGCAGATGGTTCTACGAGCAGGACCTGCATTCGGTTCTGGACTACTACGGCATCCGCGTTCCCCGTAGATACGTCGACCTCGCCAATCCCGGCAACGACCTGATCGAGAACCCGGATTACGCGACAAACGAGTACTTCTACAGCCAGAACTTCATGGGGATTGACGTCGAGAAGAAGACCTTGTACGGGCTCTTCTGCAAACAATCAGTGGAGCTGGTTCGCAGCGATAGGGACGACCAGTCTCTCTACAGAATCGAAAACTTGATTGATGAAGTGATTTCGACCGCAGAGGGCACCAGCCTTGTAGCTCGCATCCCTTATACCTTCGGAAAACCGGAAAAGGGCAAGCAAAAGCCGATCAGCCATGAAGACAACGTGCAGAAGATGATTTACCGCATGTGCTGCATCGGATTCATAGACGACTACACGCAGGATTACCGCAGGCACCATTTCCTTATCAGGATGGTCCGCAAGGAAGACGGCGGGTACTACGACGCGCTGAAGCGCTTCCTGATGCGCTACTACGCAGAGGAGAGAGCCGAGGAAATCGTCAGCCAGGTGTCATATTGCCGAGGCGACAACGAGATACAAAAGTGCCTGGGATACCTGACCGAATTCGTCTACGAGAAGATCGCCGTCAAACGCAAGCGCGCGATGGACGATATGAGGCTGTTCTGCAATACGGGGCTCGATTCCGGTAAAGACTGGCTCGAGATGAACGAGGACCTCAAGGACTTCATCTACTATTACTTCAACTCGAAGTACGCCAACGACGAGTACGTCGCTGACAACGGGGAGCCATTCTCCCTCACCAACGACACCGATGAGGGCAAACAGGGCTCTTTCGAGACGGTCATGAAGTACCTGCGCGTCGTCGATGACGACCTCGTCGGCGCAGGCGGAACGCCGATCGACAACGTAAAGCACCTTCAAGGCGCAGTGCGACTTATCCGCCGTGCGCTGACCGACGAGAACCACGCTCTCGCCCTGCTAAATTATTTCTGCTTGACCCAGCTCGGCACGAACGAAAGCGAGGCCCTTGAGCAGGAACTCCGCAGTGATTATCTGTCGGGCATGGTCGGGTTCGCTCAACGATCGGATTCCCAAGAGCAGTTTTGGCGTTTCAAGCAACGGTTCGACGAAGCGGTTGGGGCCGCGCCCCATCGTTACGACCTTTCGCAGCTTTCAGAATTGCAAGACGAGGTTACCGCGAAGGTGCATTTGGAGGCCCTGCGCGGCATTCGGCAAGCATACTTTGGCGACTAGCTGATGAGGAGTTAGAAATGAGCAACGAAACCGGTTTAAATCTCAACGTAGTCCTGGGCCAGCTCGAAGACGAACTTCACGCTATCAAGTCTGCGCGCGAACAGGCCGATGGCGTCGTATCCGCAAACAGCGAGCTCAGCGTGAGGCTCGAACGCGTCGTCGCCGAAACGAGAGGACTTGTCGAGGAGTCGAACGATCGGACCCGGGCTGCGACTGAATCGCTTGCGAGCGAAGTAGACCGCTTGTCTGAGCAATCAGAAGCAATCAAAAAGGCTGCGGTCGACGGCGCTGACGCCATTGCGAAGCAAGCCTCGGACGCACAAGCCGCCCTCGAGCACGCTGCAAATGACGCTGTCGGTAAGGTGTCCGATCAGATATCGGGGCTCGCCGATCAGGCAATCTCGAACCTGGGCGAGAGCATTGGAGCAGCGAGAGACGAGTTGAGCGCGGCAGTGGAATCCGCAAAGGCCGCAACATCGGACATCAAAGCGAGCGGCGATGCCTTGCTCGAGGCGAACGAAGCCGCTAAATCCGAGAGCAAACGTCAAAACGAGGAGACAGCGGCGCTTCTCGAGGACGCGCAAAAGCATCTTGCCGACATCGATGCGAGCATTGCGGCGCTCAAGGAGATTGATGTTGATTCATTAGCCGAAGAGGTCAGAGAGCTCAAAACCGTCGAGACCAATAACGTGGCATCCCTGAAGAGCAAGCTGACGACCGTAACTGTCATGGCTGGTGCCAGCATTGTTTTGTGTATTGCGGTTTTGGCAAAGCTGCTTGTTGGCTAGGTCCACATAGCTATAGAAGAACTGATTAATCTAGCACCAGCAAGCATCGGGCGGCCACAATGTGCCGTTCGATGCTGCCAATAACATGACTTAGCTTGTATTAGAGCCCATTGTCATATTGCTAGTAACCACGACGCTCGTACTCGAAGTCAACCTTGTAGCTGCCGGAATACTCCCCGAAGTAGCGTTTGAACTCTCGATACTCGTCATCGGATAGTTTGTATCGTGACGTCCAGAAAGAATCGTTGCCCCCAGCTTCGCAATGCTTGCCTCGACGGCCTCGCGGTTGTTGTAATCGACCGCATTTTCACTCTGGTATCGCATAGCTTGAAGCGAGTCCATCTCATTTGGAATAGGAATGAGGAGCATGTTGAGCGCACTCTTGCTACCGAAGCAGTACCACTTTTGGCCTCTGAATGTGTTTGTTTCGGCCAGCTGCAAGACAAACTGTGCATGTCCAAAGTCTTTCGCGAGCGGAAATATACATACCCAGGAATAAAGGACCATCGACGAAATCGACCGCTGGGTTTCAAAAATCTTGAGGAAATTTACGTGCGCACTGCGCAAATCCCCCGCCATCCTCATCCGTTGTGCTTCATTGAATAGCTCGGCTATCTGCGAATCGAAATGCGGCGGGTTTCCGGCATCGGGCAAGTTGCAGCAGTTGCCCTCAAGCATGTCGATCAGGTCGCAGATTTCCCCGTCGGGCGCTGGAAGGGGCGGCAAACCCCTTTCGTTTTTGTATTCGGCATCCATATCATACTGAAACTCGCCAGCACCGAGTTGGTCGTCAGAAGCTGCATATTCCGCATAGACGCTTTCATAGAATTTAAGTAGGTCATCGGGTTCGTCATCCGTCCACCTGTAAGCAGTGCCATCGATGACTAACGTGGCAAGAGGGCCGAAGTACTTAATAAACTCTAGATAATCATCCGGCGACCAAGAATAGTTGAATCGCCAGTACCCATTGTTGCCCCATACGAGTAGATTCTTTCGATAAGTTGCTCGGGATACTCGAAATAGTCCAGTGCGTTGATTCTGTAGTTTGGCTTTGAGTCATCATAAAGCCATTCGATTTCAAGCCCGGGCATGTTCAGGTGAACATTCATCCATTCCGTCGGGCTGAACAATGATTCGCCGCGATAATAGTTGGCGAACTCCGCATGCATTAAAAGTTGTAAGTGCTCGAAGTCTTTTGCCAGCAGCAAAACTTTCGCCCAGGACCAAAGCCCGTCAGAGCAAATGGTGTCTTGCTCATGAAACATCTCGATGAATTTCTGGTTAGCGCCAGCTAAATCGCCGTTACGCTTTAGTTCGATGCCTTGCATGCGCAAGTCTGCAGCCTCTTTTGGGGAGACCCTGCCAGAATTACTACTGGGGTATAGGGCATGTGTCCGCTTCGAGGCTGCGAATCAACTCAATCATTTCGTTTTCAGGGAAAGGCATCTTCATTTTGCAATCCATGTTCTTCGGACTTAATCAAACATCGATATCATCCCATGGCCGCTCGCTGAATTTCAGCACGTTGGCGTGTCCGAAATGGGTGTCGGAAGTAAACCATATCATTGCGATTTGCCTGTCCCCCTCCGCATTTCCGCGCGGCGCATGATGCACTCCGCCGCGACGCTCACGGCGATTTCCTCGGGCGTTTCTGCGGCGATGTCAAGGCCGATGGGCATATGCACGGCGTCAATCGCCTCTTCCGATATTCCCGCATTCAGCATGAGCTCTCGCCCGGTTGCGATTTTTCGCCGTGACCCCATGAGTCCGACGTATGCCAAAGGCCGGCGAAGCACCTGCTCAAGAAGGGCGTAATCGCTGCGATGGGTGTGTGTCATAATGATGACGAAATCGTGCTTGTCCAAGGTCAGCGACGCTGCGATGTTGTCGTAATCGCCCAAGATGACATCATGCGCTTCGGGCACGCGCGAGTGCTGGGCGAATTCGGGGCGGCAATCGAACAGTGTGCAGCAGAACCCGACGCGCGAGAGGGCCGACACGGTCGCGCAGCCCACGTGCCCGCCGCCGAAAACGATGGCTCGCGTGGGCAGCGAGACGGGCATCACGAAACGGCCGTCAATGACGGCTCTGTGCTCAAGGCCTGCGATGAGGGCCGCCTGCATGCCGTGCTCTCCCGCCAAAGGCGCACCGTTGGCATCGAGCAGGGCGACAGTGCTTTCGTTCGATTGTTCGCCTTCTGGACATTTCACGACGAGATAGGAAGGAATGCGCTGGTCAATGCAGTGAAGCATTTCGCGTGCGGCATCGCGCCAATGCGTATCGCTGGCATTCACGGGTGTGTACAGAAGGGTCGCATCCCCGCCGCAGGCCATATCGAGGCCTTTTTTGGAGGCGAACTTCAGCTCCATGTTTTCGACGAGGCTCAGATTGCCGCCCAGCATGCCATGCGCTTTCTTGATGGCGTGGGCCTCGACGGCGCCGCCGCCAATGGTGCCGCACACAAGCCCTTTTTCGTCGACGAGCATTTGCGAGCCCGCGTGGCGTGGCGTGGAGCCTTTACTTTCCATTATGGTAACCAGCACCAAATCGCGTGCCTCGCGCGAGGCACGCGCGATATGTTCTGCAATCGTTCGCATGTTTTATTCCGCCTATGCTTTCGTGAGCGTGTCGCTCAAATGAAGAATGGCTTCCAGCACGCCGCCTGCGACTGCCAGGCCTTTGTCCGATACCGTTTCGCAGTGGCTCACTTCGTCGCGCGGATCGATATCGCCGCACTTCAAGCCCTTGGTAACATGCGTTCCGCCAGCAAGCAGGCCTCGTAGCGTGCCGGTGAGGGTGGCAATAACAGGGGCGTCGTCCACGTATGCGACGGCCTGTCCCGCCTCGACGTGGTCGCGAATTGAAGCGACTTCGCGGAAAGTTCCATCGCTTGGCGCGCGCAGCACGCGCTCACCTGCGAAGCCGCCTACAAGCCCCGGCACTGCGGTGTTTGGAAGTGCCGAACCCTCGTAATACACGCGACCGAGCGTGTGACCGCGCATGGTTTCGACCACGGCGTGGCAGTCGTCGCCCGCCGTGAATCCAGGGCCAATGCCAATTACGATAGGTGCCATGCCGATGGTGGTTCCCACGTTGCGCTTGGCCAAAATGGCGTCGACCAGCACGTCAGGTTCAAGCCAAATGCATGAGCATTTCGAGTCGACGAGCACGGGAACGACCCCTTCGAGTGCTCGTCGCAGCGCATCATCGACGCTTTCAGCACGCACGCCAACGACGCCTTCAACCTGGGTTTTCCCTGAATGAATAGCCTCGCTGAAGGCGACTGTGCGACGGACCGTCAAGGGATGTTCGACCTCCGTCATAATGACGGAGGCGCCGCATTTGTGCAGGCGCAACGCAATCGCGCTGGCGATATCGCCAGCTCCGCGAATTATCGCAAGCATCGAAATTCTTTCCTCCAAAGGCTTCCCGCAACCACGGGGGTTGTGCAGAGCGCCGCTATGCGCTCGGCGACTCGCCGGTCGTTGTCGGATTCAACCTTGTTGATCAAAACCATATCGTGCAGGCCTTCGGCTTCAAGCACGCGCGCTACCATTTCGGGCGTTACGGCATCGGCTGTCGAGGCGCCTGTCAGCTGCGCAAAGCGTTCGGCTCGGTGACAGGCCTGCGAAATAGGGCTGCCCACGCCATCGATCCCCACGACGCAGACCGTTCGCTTCGCGCATCCGGGAATCATGGGCTCGTGCTCCGCATGCGCCTTCAGGGGCAGCATTTTTGCTCCATCGGCTTCAACGAGCAGGTAGTCGGCCGCGGCTTCCAATTCCGAAAACGCTATGCGCGGCGCGTCAAGCTTGCCCGTTGGTCTATGGATGCGTCCCACGCAGACGATGGGGTGCGTCGATAGCGCTAATCGCACTTCGTCCATTGTGGGGTCGAGCAGAACCGGACACCAATCGGGTACGAACATTTTGGTGCTCGTGGCCACGATTACGTGTGCGCGGTGCGCCGCTTCGGCGATGGCGTTCTCTTTTGCGGCGGGGCGCCTGGTTGACGGCTCGCCGCCATCAACCGACGGCTTATCGTCTGCGGACTTCTCCGTCGGGCGGTCTTCGTTCGGCGATGTTCCGACCTGAGGCTTATCGGTTGCGATTTCGGCGCCTATGAACTTCGCGTTCGCGGCTCCTCCGGTTGCCAGCTCTTCAGCAAGGGCGCGCAAAAGCGTCGATTTCCCGCCGCTTCCGATGATGGCCGTGGTTTTCCGCGGTATGTGCAAAAACTCGCTTAGAATGCCTACTCCTCGGGTTTCGCGAGCACGATATGCTCGGGCAGAATGGGCAGCTCGCGATGCCACACGCCCGTCGCGCGGTAAATTGCCTGCGTAATCGCGGGGGCCGGCGTATTAATGACGATTTCGCCGATCGACTTCGCGCCGAACGGACCCGTGGGTTCGTAGGAATTCTCGAACTCGACGTGAATGCGGCCCGTGTCAAGACGAGTGGGCAAACGGTACGTGAACAGGTTTGATTCGCGAATGCGACCCTTAGGCGTGCGCGTCACGTCTTCCATGAGCGTGTGGCCGATGCCCTGCACGATGCCGCCTTCGGCCTGAATGCGCGCAAGTGCCGGATTGATGGGAATACCGCAGTCGACGACGCTCGCGTAATTGAGCACTTCAACTACGCCGGTTTCGCGGTCAAGTTCAATCTCGGCCATGCCTACCATGAACGGCGGCGGCGAGACAGGGGAAGAATGCATGGCGGTGGCTTCGGGTGCCAGGCAATTGCTTACCTGGCTCTTCGTGGCCACATCGACGAGTGGCATTTCCTCGCCCGTCGCTTCGCGCACCACGCGCCCGTCTTCGAAGCTCAGCTCGTTCGCGTCGCACTCCAGCGCTTCGGCGGCGATGGCGCACAAGCGTTCTTTCAGCTGTGTACACGCCTTTTGCACGGCCATGCCGGTGACATACGTGGTGGAAGAGGCGTATGAGCCCGAATCGTAGGGCGACGCATCGGTGTCGGCGCCAAACACGGAAACGTCGTCGACCGAGCAATCCATATGCTCGGCGACCATCTGCGCCAAAATGGTGTCGCAGCCTGTGCCCATGTCCGCCGCGCCGATGATCAGCATGTACGTGCCGTCGTCGTTGAGCTTGATGGTGACCGAGCCCACGTCAATGCCGGAAATGCCTGAGCCTTGCATCGACATGCCCACGCCCGCCGCGCGAACCTTGCCGTTGCCCATGTCGCGCACGGGGTATTTCGCTTTCCAGTCGAACATGTCGGCGCAATGCTTCAAGCAGCGGTCGAGCGCGCACGCGTTGGCGATTTCGCCGAAGTACGCGGGCATCTCCATGCCTTCGCGCACCATGTTCTGTTCGCGCAGCTCAACGGGGTCGCGGCCGAGCTTTTCGGCCAGCTCGTTCACGGTGGTTTCAACGGCGAATTGGCCCTGCGTGGCGCCGAAGCCTCGGTAGGCGCCCGAAGGCTGCATGTTCGTGTACACCACGTTTGCGGTAAATTTGAACGCTTCGAGCGATCCGGTATACAGCGGAATGGACTTATGACCAGTAAGGCCGACCGTCGCCCAGCCGTGCTCGCCATAGGCGCCCGAATTCGACAGCGTGGTCACGCCGAGCGCGCGAATGCGGCCGTCGTTGTTCGCGCCCAAGCGCACGGTGATTTCCATCTCGTGGCGCGGAGAGCCGCAGGTCTGCGATTCTTCGCGCGTGTATACGCACATGGCGGCACGGCCCGTCTTCATCGTGACGAATGCGGGGTACACCTCGCACACTGCGGTCTGCTTTGCGCCGAAGCCTCCGCCGATGCGGGGCTTTTCGACGCGAATGCGGCCTTTCGGAATGCCGAGCGCGTGCGATAAGATGCGGCGCACATGAAAGACGACCTGCGTGGATGAAATCACGTGCAAGCGCCCGTAGCGGTCGAGCTCGGTGTAGGTACGGAAGGTCTCCATCATTGCCTGGTTGTAGGCCTTGGTGTGGTAGGTGCGCTCCAAGACGATGTCGCAATCGGCAAGCACGGCCTCGATGTCGCCGCCTTCGTCGGCCGTGGTGCCCACGAGGTTGCGCGTGTTGTCGCCGCCCAAATCGCACAGCATGCGCCAGTTGTCTTCGGGATGCACGAGCACCGGGTTGTCTTTGGCGGTGCGGAAATCCAAAACGGGTTCGAGTACGTCGTAGGTAACCTTGATGCGCTCGAGCGCCTTATTGGCGGCTGCTTCATTTTCGGCAGCGACGATTGCCACCACGTCGCCTACGAAACGAACGTGGCGATCGATGATGAGGCGGTCGTAGGGGCTCGTTTCGGGGTAGGTTTGGCCCGCGTTCGAAAAGCGCTCGTTTGGCACGTCTTCCCATGTGAATACGTCAACCACGCCGGCGACCTTTTTCGCCTTCGAGGTGTCGATAGTCTCGACGATGGCATTGGCGTGCGGGCTTCGCAGCAGCTTCACCACGAGCGCGTCGCGCACGATATCTTCGGTATACAGGGGCTTGCCCAGCAGTTGCTGCATCGCGTCTTTCTTGCGGACCGACTTGCCCACCGATTGGTACTCGGGTCTATTCATGGTTGGCCCCTTCCTCATGCCTGCTGTTCAGGAAGGCGCGGATGCCGCGCAGCTGGCCTTCATAGCCCGAGCAGCGGCACAGGTTGCCGCTCAGGTACGCGAGAATTTCCCCGTCAGACGGGTCGGGGTTTTCGCGAAGCAGCGCGATGGTATTCATGACGAAGCCGGGATTGCAAAAGCCGCATTGCTCGGCGCCTTGGTCGGCAATGAAGCCGACGAATTCCGACGCTTCTTCTTGCAGGCCTTCGAGCGTGTGCACGCTGCGGCCGTTGGCGCGCGCCGCGAGCGTTGAGCATGAAAGCACGGGTTCGTCGTCCATGAGCACGGTGCACAAACCGCAGCTCGAGGTTTCGCAACCGCGCTTCACGCTCAAGCAGCCATGCGCGCGCACGAAATCGATGAGGAGCGTGTCAGCGGGAACGTCGTCGGAAACCATGGTTCCGTTCAGCTTGATTTTGATTTCCATTACTGCACCTCTTGCAGTGCCAGAAGCGCGCGACGCGTGAGCGCGGGCACGAGTGCGCGTCGGTATTCGGCGCTGCCCCACATGTTGCCCGAGACGGTCACGGCGCCGGCGGCGTAGTCGGCGAACGCGGCGGCGCTTTCCTCGGTAATGCCGCCGGCGAGGAGCCCCTGCTCATCGCGAAGCACCACGGCACGCGCGGGACGCGAACCCACGACGACGCGCCACTCGCCCGCCACCTGGGCCGCAGCGCAGTTCAGTGAAGGGATGTCGGTGCGCTGCTTGCGCACGGCTTGGTATGAGAACGCGCCCGGCTGCTTCTTCACGATGAGGCGCACCAAAACGTCTTTGTCGTAAGGCATGCGCGCGAACTCTTCCAGGGGCACGATGCCGCCTTTGTAGAGTTCGACGTAACTATCCATGGCAAGGAAAACCGTGAGGATGTCGGAAAAGCCCATGCGGCGCCACAGGCTTCCGCCGAGGGTTGCGCCGTTGCGGAACTGCACGCCCACGATGTCTTTGAAGGCGGCTTCCACCGCGCCGCAGGAATAGGCGGCGAGGCCTGGATGCTTCTCCATTTGGCGCAGGGTGGCCATGGCGCCAATGCGGAATCCCTCGTCGGTTTCTTCGATTTGGTTGAGGCCCAGATCGCACAGATCGATGGCGGTGCCGAAGGAGTGGGTGCCCATTTTCATCCACATGGTGCCGGCCACGATGCGGTTGCGCTTTTTCTGGTTGAGCTCCCAGGCTTCGTCGAGGGTTTGCGGGCGCTCGTATTTTTGGAAGGTAATAATGTTTCTCGCCCCATTACTTGAGGTTGGCATAGTCGTTCATATTATACTGTGGCCTGCGATTAATTCTTAAATTCAGCCCGTCCAACCATCGAATTTGCAAAGGCGAATGCCGCTATGCCACACGCTGCCGACAACCGCACATTGAAGCACGGATGCATCGTTATGGCATCGGGCGTGGGAGCGCGTTTCGGGGGCAATAAACTCATGGCTGAGCTTTGCGGCGCGCCGCTAGTCGGCCATGTTGTGCGAGCAACCGATGGCTTGTTCAGCCGGCGCGTGGTGGTCACGCGCCATGCTGACGTGGCTGCGTTGTGCGAGACGCTGGGCGCGCAGGTGATTTTACACGACGAGCCATGTCGGAATGACACGGTGCGCTTGGGCATGGAGGCCATGGACGGGTGCGATACGGTCACGTTTGTCCAGGGCGACCAGCCTCTTATTCGTCCAGCGAGCATCGTCGCGCTTCTTCGCGCCGCCGAACGCGATGCTGCTGGTGCCGCGAAACGTGATGCTGCGGGGCGCGGCGTTGCGGATGTTGTGGGATGCGATGCTGTCGGTGCAGCGCTGGCCGATACTGCGGAAGGCGGCGTTGCGGAGGACTACGCTATGGAGCTCGATGCTGTGGAGTGCGACGTTGATGCTGCTGCTGGGTGTGATGCTGCGGAATCCGATGTCGCCGCTGCCGCGAAACATGACGCCGTGGGGTGCAATGCTGCGGAGAGCAGCGTTGCGTGCATTTGGCGCACCAGTTTCGATGGTGTGCCGGGCGCGCCCGTGCTTTTTCCTTCATGGGCGTTCGACGAGCTTCGTTCTCTTCCCCGTGGTAAGGGCGGTGGATTCGTGGCGAAAGCGCATGCGGAATGCGTGCGAACCATTGAGGTTTCAAGCGAATGGGAGCTGTTCGACGTGGATACGCGCGACGATTTGGAACAGCTGCAGACACATATTGCGCGCTGCGGCAGTGCAGGCTTGCCGCGCTGACGCTTTTCGTCGCGCCGATTTTGCCTGCGCGTTCCATCCGGTGTTCTAGGCATGTGCCCCAGCTGGGTGTTCTGCTGCGCCCCTTGGCTCGATATCCCAGCTGGGTGTCCTGCTGTGCTTTCTGGCCCGATAATGGGCATCCATTACATTCAGTCCATTACATTCAGTCCATTGCGTTCGTAACCGAGTGCCGCCGATTCGGTTTGATTCAATTTCCTAGTTCGCGGCTTCCGTTCTTTATTCTGGCACTTCGCTTGTTTCACCACTCCTGAGCGCTTCTTTCTGCTGGTTGCAAATTTGGTTTTTGCCGCATTGCCACATGCGGCATTGCATGGGCCGCGTGTGGCAATGCTCGGCATGCGCGAAATTACCGTTAATTTTTACTCTCTCCCTCCCCTCTTTTCTTGGCTTCTTTCATCTTCTCTTCGTGCTTGCTCCGGGCTTGCTTCGAGTCTACTGTTGGTGCCTTCTTGAACAATTTGCTCTTGCTTGATATTTGGTCCGAATTGTCAACTTTTTGGCACAAATTTGCGGTTGTGCACGATAAGGAGTGCATTGTTCCTGCCTTCGGTAAATCGTGACCTGGGGTTTTGCAAAAACGAAGCATCTTTGGGGCCATTTCGGAGTGCTAAGACCGTTCACAACCGCAAATTTGTGCCATTTTTTGCAAAATCGGGACATGGTTTGGGCCGCGTCGGCCCGTTCGGGCTTGCCTTAGAGGGATTTATGGGAGGTGCTGTGGGAATGGACGCGGAAAAGCTTGCTTGTTAGGCAAGCTTGCGATAGTCCGATTGGACGTGCGTTGCGAAAGTTCGCATGTGACAGTGCGCGCAGAAAGCGCGTGCGGAAAAGCCCGACCATGCAAGTGCGATAGGAATGGGTTCGAGAATGATCGCTCCGTTTAGGCACGATGAGCGCAATTGGGGATGAGCTCTTCGATTGGATACGATGGGTGCGGTTGAAGGAAAGCCGTTTCATCGTTCGTATTTCGACCAGGCAACAAAGAACGGCGCCCTGTCTCTCGCGAAAGAAACAGGGCGCCGTTCGCTTGGATGTATAAGAACGATTTGGGCCAAAAGTCCGAATGCCAACCTTGAGCCGCTCGTTCAACTCGTTAGGCGTTCGCGTCCTTCTCGGGCGTTTTCTCGTTTTCGTCTTTGGGAAGCACGATGTTCAAAATGATGGCGACCGCAGCTGCGGCGACAATGCCAGAGCCGCCGAAAATCAGGCCGACGAACTCGGGCGAACCAGCCAGCACGGCGGGGTTCGCGCCAATGCCGTAGCCTAGGCCAAGTGCGACGGAAACGATGCTCAAGTTGCGCGGCGTAAGGGGTTCGCGTGTGATCAACTGAATGCCGCTCACCACGATGGAGGCGAACATCATAACGGCCGCGCCGCCGAGGACCGACTGGGGCATGATGGAGACCACGGCGCCGAGCTTCGGGCACAAGCCGCACAGAATCAGGAATACGGCGCCGCAGGCCAGGGCCTTGCGGTTGACCATTTTGGTCATGGTGACCAGGCCGACGTTCTGGCTGAACGAGGTGTTGGGCAGCACGCCGAACATGGCTGCGAGCGACGAGCCCAAGCCGTCGCACACAACGCCGCCGGAAAGCTCTTTGTCGGTAGCCTCGCGATTCATGCCGCCTTGCGTGACGCCCGAAATGTCGCCAACAGTCTCGACGGCCGTGACGATGAACATCACCAGCACAGGCGCAATGGCTCGCATGTCGAAGACAGGCATGACGGGCAGAAGGTTCGGAATGGCGAACCATGACGCCGCAGCGACCTTATCCCAGTTCAGAACCCAGGCTTTTGTGTATTCCACGCCATCGGCGGTCACACCAGTCGTAGGAAGCACCAGGCCCATGATGCCGGCGACGACATATCCCACGATAATGCCAGCCAAAATGGAAGAGGCGCTGACAAAGCCCGTAGTCGCATGCTTTACTGCGAGAATGACGATGAGCACGATGAGCGCCAAGCACAGATTCTCGAACGAGCCGAAGTCGGGTGCGGTGTTGCCGCCGCCGAAAGCGTTCACGCCGACGCTGATAAGGCTTAAGCCGATGGAAAGCACGACGGTGCCCGTAACGACCGCAGGGAAGAAGCGGCGCAGGGGTTTTAGGAAGAAGCCCAGAACGGCCTCGAACAAACCGCCGATGAGCGATGCGCCCATGATGGCGCCATAGGCGATAAGGCCGCCGCCCATTGATGCGGCCACCGAGTTAAACACGCCGATGAAGCCTGAAGACGTGCCCATGATGATGGGTACCTTGCCGCCGACCGGGCCAATGCCGAAAAGCTGGATGAGGGTTACGACACCCGCGATCCACATGGCATTTTGCAACAGGGAAAGCTGCACGTCGGCGAATTCGGCGCCGGCCAATCCGCATGCGCTCGTCACAATAAGCAGCGGAGTCAAATTGCCCACGAACATTGCCAGAACATGCTGCAAGCCCAAGGGGATTGCTTGCGCGAGCGGCATGTCGCCCTCGAACGAGAATACGCCGAGCGACCTCGTTTTCTCGGGGGTCTCTTTCGGAGATTCACCTGCAGGTTCTTCTGCTCGAGCCTGCGCTGTGACCTCCTGTTTTTCATCTGTCATTGGCATCCCTTTCTGAAAACACATTAAGAGAAGAAAATAGCACTCCACCACGCTATTTTGAAGAAGCCAAAATAAGATTTTGACCTGTAAGCATATCTTTTTCGAGAACGATTCGAATCATGTGCGGTCTTGCTTCTTGTCTAATTTCAGTGGCGAATGGGGTTCGGAATACGCCCATTGTCGAGCTCGATACTGTATCGAGGCTCCTTCGTTCTTCATGCCGTTCCTGCTCGTCGCTCATGCTTTCTCACCTGCTCATTCTTTTCGTGTGACAAGGTGTTCGTGCGTTTCGGGCATTATGAAGCTGCGCGGCTGGTCGAATGCCGCATATAAGGAGGAGGGAAAAATGAAGACTATCAACCGTAGGTCGTTCTGCGCGGGTGCTGCGATTCTTGGCGGAAGTTTTGCTTTGGCGGGATGTTCGGTTACCGCCTCGAAGCAAGCCGATGAGGAAAAGCCAAAGGGTGAGATTGTCGAAACCGATATTGCGGTTATCGGGTCGGGTCTTGCTGGTGAGGCGTGCGCGCTTGCTGCTGCCCAAAATGGCGCGAAGGTCGTGCTTGTCGAGAAGTCGCCGACTTTGGGGATTTCTTTCCAGACTTCGAAAGGCAACGTTTCGATTTATCAGGGCGTCGAAAACGAGGAGTTCTGGCAGTTCGTTTCAGAGACAACCGACACCATGGACGAGTTCCTCGCTCGTTTCAAAAAGGCAACCGAGACCGGCAAAATCGATGCGCCCTACCCCGATTACGATCGCGTGAAAGCGCTTATGCAGGCGAGCTGCGAGACGGTGGATTGGATTGAGAAAACGGGAATTGATTTTATTCAATCGTTCACTAAAGAGAAGGTTGGGACCGATACCGTATGGCCCGATACGAGCGCTGACGCCTCAAAGGCCGCTGGTCAGCTCATCACTGAGAAAATGACCGCAGCCCTGGAAGACGCGGGCGTCGAAATCTTGCTTGAGCATGAGGCAACCGAGTTGGTGACCGAAGATGGCAAGGTTACGGGCGTTGTTCTGCAGTCGAACGGTAAAACTAAGACTGTTGCGGCGAAAGCGACGGTTCTTGCATGCGGTGGTTTTGGCGGAAGCGTCGACTACCTCAACGAGTTTGTTCCCTCGGTTGAAAAAATCGGTTTCCAGTATTTGGGCAATGCGATGAACACCGGTGACGGCATTACCATGGGAAAAGCTGTGGGCGCGGCGCTTTATGACAATTGCTGGGTGATTCCTTTCAATATCATGCCCTCCAGGAAGCTTACCGAAGTTGATCCGTCTTTTGCGACGCTCGTTGATATGTCTATGTCGGCCAAGCCCCTCGAGGGCGGTGGGGTTGCGAGCAAGATGCTCGTTGATGCTCAGGGCAAGCGCTTTGTCAACGAAGCTGGTCCGGGAATCCTGCTCGCCTCGAGCATGGCCGATCACGACGTCGCTCCGTATTACGCGCTTTTCGATAGTACGAATGCCGAGGCGTGCGAGATTCTTGAGAAGGGCATTTCGACTGGAGACGTCATTAAGGCCGATACCATTGACGACCTCGCGTCGGCGATGGACGCCGTAGCGCTTGCAGAAACGTTCGCTTCGTATCAGGCATTCGCCGAGGGTTCCGCTGAGGATGAATACGGGAAGTCCGTCGAAAAGGCAGTCGCGTACGGTGATGGCCCCTACTACCTCGTGAGTTATGTTCCCTCGTACGTCACGACCATGGGAGGTTTGAAAACCGACAACGACTGTCGCGTTATCGATGACGCCGGCAACGCCATCGAAGGCCTGTGGGCGATTGGCGAGCTCACGCATCGATTCATGTACAACCGTAGCTTCGTGCGCCATTGCTCGAATTCCGTTGGATTGTCAATGGGTCGCCTCACGGGCGAAGCAATTGCCAAAGACCTTGCCTAATTATGAGAAGGCGTGGCGGCAGCTCACGGTGTTCGCTATGCCTTCCCTCTTGCGTTTTTGAATGATTCGGCGTGCATCTCTTCTATCGCGTCAATGAGTTCCTGACGGGAGTGCACGCCAACTTTCGTATAGGCCCTACGTAAGTGCGTTTTGACGGTATGCTCCGAGAGCATATACCACTCCGCCAAATATCTCGCGCTTCGTCCGGCAGCGAATTCTCGCACGATCTGCGCCTCACGGTCGGAAAGGCCATAGCGCTGCACGAGCATATCGAACGCTTCGTCCCATGGGTCTGCGTCTGAGGCGATAGGCGCAATCTCTTCGCTTGCCAGTGCCACATCGCTTGTGGCCTTGTTGGGCTCGATCGCCTCCATGTGGGACGATTGTTGCCTATCTTCATCGGGGGCGGTTTCGTCGAAGCCGCCCCGTAAGCGTTTTGAGGAATAACGCAAATAGGCGAAGAATATGGCTGAAACCGCAATTGCAAGAGCCCAAAGGCTTACGGCGCTTACGGCGCTCTGAACGATGAGGTTGCCGCCGATGGCCCAGTCGGAGCATGCCCGACCCGCCATAACCGACAAACGTGCGACTCCCAGGGCAAGGCCGAGCAGGAAAAATGCGGGGAGCTTCCTCTCGTGGGCTTCGCTTACGAGCATGAGCCAGAGTAACACGTAAAACGAAATCAACGTAGCCGTCATGATGCTGCCCGATACCGAATCTTCGAGCAACCCAGTAGATCGCGTGAACAATGCCGTTGCAATCCAGGCGGCAGCTATGGGGCACATGTAGTCGATATTCGCTTTTCGAATCGAAAAAACAAGCAATGCGCAGACCATAAGAATCGCTGCGACGAGGCAAATGAGTGCCGTTTCGTTGCTTTGCGCATATTCCATGTTTGTGGCAAGCAAGTCGGCTTCAATAACGAATCCGCAGACAAATGAAAAAGCAAAAGCGCAGGCAACGGCTCTGCGTGCGCGTGAAAACGCTTCCGAGAGCGTGGTCGTTTCGTGGCACGATGTGTCACTGGAAGCTCGCTCGTTTAAGAGGGTATCATGGGCAATTGCCTTGTCATAGCGAATACAAATGCCGAGTAGGACAATTGAAATTGCCATGAATGCGGTGAGTGCGCCTTCGACCGGCAGGCCTAATGCCCCGAGGAGCGGTTTCACGGCAACATTCACCGCGTAGGCAAGCGCAATCATGATAAGGGCAAAGCGTGGTTTGTAGTTGGTGAAGATTTCCATCCAACATAGAACGTTGAGCGACCATGTGAGGCCGGCGAATGCCTGATGAATGGCCGCGTCGCCAAGATTGAGAAGCGATAGAGCGAGATAGAGCGCACACGAAATCGCCCCTGCGCAGTAGAGTTTGCGGTTGTCGTCAATTTTTCCAAAATACGAAAGTACGGCGATGGTAAGCAAGGTCGCGCCATCGACGAACAGGCCGAAAAGCGCAAGCGAATGCGCGCTGTACGGTCCTGAATTAACGTCGATAAAGCGTGCTCCCTGAAGCAGGCCGAAACCCATTACCGCGACTGCGGCGAGTACCATACGCCTTGTTTTTGTTATGCTCGCATCGGCGGCAATCCTCATAAGTCCCTCCGTGCACGAAACGGAGCTTGCGCAACGCAAGCTCCGTCTAGTTCCCTCATATTGAGAATTGAAAGCGTTTTGCCGGCTGGCGCAATGCTTTATTCTGCAGTTTCTTTCGACGCATTCGCACCTGCAATTCTACCGAATACGATGGAGTTTGTTTGCCAGCTTCCTGAAACGGTGTCGGTGCCGAATTGTCCGCCCGTGCACATCCCAGCTGCGTAAAGGCCAGGAATCACGTCGCCGTCGGCGTTGCGTACGCGGGCGTTTTCATCTGCGTCAAGACCGCCGTTGGTATAGAGCATGATGCATGTTTCAACGGGGCCTACGTAAAATGGTGCCTGGTTGATCGGGGTAAGGAAATGGGGGTCCTTACCGAATTCGTCAGTGCCAGAACTGCAACCCTCGTTGTAGGCTTGGATGCTTGCGATAAGTGTGATTGCGGGGATTCCGAAACTCGATTCGGCCTTAGATGCAACTTCTTCGAGGGTATCTGCGGTTACCACGAAGCCTCCATCGATCCACTTCTGAAGAACCTCTTCTTTTGGATTCACCTGTGTTGGAACGAAATGGCCGTCGAGCACGGGATAGAATACGTTGTCTTCAAGTTTGAGCACGTCGCGGGCAATGGCGCCACGGGTTTTGCCTTCGTCGGTAAAGCGCTTGCCGTTGGAGCCTACCATGACCTGCCCAACGACACGGGTGATACCTGCAACGGCAACACCCTGCGACATGAGGTCCGAAGTCGAATAGCACGGTTCGGACACGCAGTACTCCATATGGCGAACGGCCGCGCCGGCCTTTTGGGCCGCACGAATCGCTTCGCCGGTAAACGGACCGTAGGGCATGCCCAGTGAAGCGAAAGTCTCTCCAGCCGCAGCGGGCGTTTCCGGCAGTTCGTTCATGTGGCGAGGAATCATTACCTCATCATTGGTCCAGGGGCCAGAGCAGATGATGACGGCCTTGCGCGCACGAATGCGCTTTTCCTTGCTGTCATCGAGACAGATGGCTCCGATGATGCGGCCTTCTTCATTCGCAACAAGGCTTTCAAGCGGGCAATTGTTGAGCAATGTTGCCTTTTCTTGAATGATTGGGATGAGCTTCGTTGTAAGTTCACCAGCGGTTTTTGCGATGTATTTACCCTGTCCTTGTCGACCTTCGCAAATCTTCAGCGTTTCTTTGAATTCGCACCCATGGTCAATCATCCAGTCGATCGCGTCAGCCGCGCCGTCGCACCAGATTTTGACCAGGGAGGGGTCGGCGGTTCCCTCGGAAACTTCCATGGCGTTTTCGAACATGAGCTCGGCGCTATCGGTCACGTCATCGAAATTCTGCGGAATTGCCAGCGAAGACGTTGGGGCGCAATACTGAACGGTCGCACTTGTCGCTCCACCGATGAGGTCGGCCTTCTCGACCATAACGACCTCAGCCCCTTCTTCAATCGCGGTTACTGCAGCGGCAACGCCTGCCGCGCCGGAGCCCACAACGACAATGTCAGTCTCGAGGTCCCATGCGTCGCCCTCGGCGCTCGCTCCTTTTTTGTTGGAGCATCCAGGAAGCATGCTTGCTCCTATGATTCCTGCCGCTCCGATACCTGCGGCCGTGAGAAACGAACGGCGAGATACGCCCGACTCGTTTACGATTGATGTACCCATAATTTCCCTCCTTGCTCACGCGGCTTATGCCGCTTGTTTGAAATTGTGTCTAATCGGGCATGATGCGTGTCGCACGAAAAGAATGAGTACGGAAAAGAAAGGATTGGGTGCGGTGGAAAGCAATGAAAAAAGGGCCCGCCGAAGCGGACCCTTGTGGCAGCTGTGGGGCTGTGTTGAATGTGTTTGCCTTACTCGGCGATTTCCTTCTTTTTGTTGCCGAAAATCACGCGGGCGCCCTTAATAGCAAGTACCACCGCGAGCACGGCGAGCAGTACCGCGAGCACAAGCTGCAGGCCGTTGGCTAGCGTGAGTGCGCCGCCGGCGATGGCCAGGAACTTCGCCTGCATGGTAAGCACGAGCGAGGTCAACGTCACGATGAGCATGAACACCATGGGAACATAGAACATCTTGTTGTTGCGGCCGGCATTGCCGAGCCACGCGCACACGGCCAGTAGGCCGAGCGCGGCGAGCAGCTGGTTGGCGGCGCCGAACAGCGGCCACACGAGCTGGTAGCCGGTGAGGCCGAGCGCAACGCCGAGCGTCACGGTGACGAGCGTTGCCACAACGGGGTTCGAGAAGAACTTGCGCCAGCCGGAAAGCTCTTCGCGGGTCTTTCCTGCGGGAATGAAGAGCTCCTGGAACATGTAGCGGCCAAGGCGAGTCGCAGTGTCAAGCGAAGTCAGGCAGAACACCGAAACGGCCAGAATCAGCAGCGAGTATGCGATGTCCTCAGCGCCAGAAAGGCCGGGGATGCAGCCGAGCATCTGAGAGAGGCCGCCTGCGAAAACCTGCGTGGGCGACGCGTAGGTGCCGTCCATATAGCCGTCGAACACGAACGCCACGGCGCACAGCGAAATAATGGCGACCAGGCATTCGAGCAGCATGCCGCCATAGGCGATGGGCTGCGCTTCGCTTTCATGGTCGAGCTGCTTGGACGTCGTGCCCGAAGCCACTAGGCTATGGAAGCCTGAAATCGCGCCGCATGCGATGGTGATGAACAGCGCCGGGAACAAGAAACCCGTGGTCGCGACTTTGCTGTCGCCCTTCACGGCAGTGAAGCCGGTAAAGGCGGGAATGTCTAGATTGGTGGCAGCGCCGGTAACGCCCGCGCCAATGATGCCCACCAGAGCGAGCGCGATCATGCCGTAGAGCAGGTAGCTCGAAAGGTAGTCACGCGGCTGCAGCAGAATCCACACCGGGGCGACCGACGCGACCAAAATGTAGGCACCTACAATCCACATCCAGGTGAAGTTGTTGAGCTCGAAAACCGGGAAGTTGTAGCCGATGGCAACCACGACGACGATGACAACGATCGCCAGAGCGATGTTCACGGGGCCGGGAATGGAGCGGCCGCGAAGTGCTACGCCCCAAATGACGGCGGCGACGATGAACAGAACGGAAATCATGGCGGTGCGGCTGTTCGCGAGGTTCGTGCCCGTCATTTCCACAACGCCATCGGCGTTGGGAACTACGGCGAACGTGCCAGCAACGATGGATGCGAAGGCGGCGACGACCAAAATCAGTGTGAGGTACGCGAAGATGCAAAACAGTTTTTTCGCAGTGTCGTCGATGTTTTCCTGAATAACGCTCGCGAGCGTTTGGCCTTTATGGCGCAGCGATGCGAACAGGGCGCCGAAGTCATGCACAGCGCCGAAGAAAATACCACCGATAAGCACCCACAAAAGCACTGGAACCCAGCCGAACACGGCTGCCTGAATGGGACCGTTAATGGGGCCTGCGCCTGCGATGGACGAGAAATGATGGCCCAAAACGACGTAAGGCTTGGCGGGAACGTAGTCGACGCCGTCCTCGAACTCGTGGGCAGGCGTTACGCGGTCGGCGTTAACGCCCCATTGCTTGGCAAGCCAACCGCCGTATAAGATATAACCCACGACGAGGATAGCCGCGCCGATGAGCAGAACCAGCATGGCATTCATGTAAAACTCCTCTTTATATTGCGACGTTGGGCGATAACGCCCAGGGGTGGCCGCAGCGTCGTGGCAACCTGACGAGCGGCCTGCGCCATAGAGGGCTTGAAACGGCTAGCCGCGAAGCGTGTCGGTGGCATTCGCCTCAAGCGATTTGCGAATGCGCTTGGCAGCGCCGTTGCATACGACGCGGGAGCCTTGTGGCTTTGACAAATCGATGAGCGCGAGTCGCACGTCGCTCCATCCGCGAATCCCCCACATGAAATTCTTGCGGTGGCTCGTTTTGCGGAACAGGGTGCATGCTTCATCGCTCGCCGAATTGGCGATTACGACTAGCGTTCTAAACGAGGACATATGGTTTGGTTCGGGCTTCACGAGTTCGAGCGCCTCGTTCTTCATGAACTCGACGTAGGAACGCGCTGCCTCGGCATCGATGTGGTCGCGCACGTCGAACAGCATGTACTCGTGCTCTTCGGCCTCCCACAGCTTCACGCGCTTTACGAGTACGTATTGCTCGCCGAAGGAATGGAACTGCGCGAGCGCGCGGAAAGCACGGCCAGCAACGCTAACGTCTCGCGACACATCGAACCATGCCCCATGCGCGGCGAGCAAACGTTCAAGGACGAGTTCGCTTTTGGCGGTAGTCTCGTTTCCGGGCTTCGGCCTGTGGGCCGCCTGCTCCTGCTCTTCCGTGTGCTTGTCGTACATGCGGTATGTTTCTCCTCGCCTCTCAATGGCTGGCGAAATTGTAACGAACGTGTTGCGTGCGGGTTACAGAAAGCCGCTTTAGTGGACTAAAGCGTCGGTAAGCGGCACGCTCGCGCGGCAAGCGGCGGTGAATTTATAAGCCCGGGCGATAAATCAGGACGAATGGCATTAAAACGTACGCGAACGGGGCCTGAGCCACTGGAGGCTCCAAGGTTATTCGAGCTCGCTTTCCACCATGTCGATAAGCTCCTGTTGCGAATGCGCGTCGAGCTTGGAATAGATATGCTTGATATGGCTTTTTACCGTGTTGCGCGAGATAACATAGTGCTCCATGATGAAGCGTCCGTTGCGCCCTTTGGCAAGCATGGCAAAAATCTCGCGCTCGCGAGGTGTAAGGCCATGTTGTTCCCCTACTTGTTCGCGGCACTCGTCGATCGACTTGATGGGGTCGTCTCCAAACGGCGTGCTAGGTTCTGTGGAACTGTTGGGCGCTTTAGAATCTAGGGAGCCATTGAGGCTGGATCCACCGTCGGTTTCGCTACGTACGGCTGCGTTTAAGTTTGCACTCCCCTCTTCTTTGCTCACGCTCATTCGACTCTGTCGAATTTCTTTCGATGCATCCATTTTTGCCGCATGCTCCGTCTCGACGCATTCGATGCCTGAAATGATATTCAAACAGGCGCACATGCTAAAAATGGCGGCACGATGGTCGCCATTCATACATCTATCTTATTGCCGCTGTTCGTCAGAGCGCTCTGACGAACTACTTTGATTCAATCACGGGAATTTCGTCTTCGCACACTTCATTAAGATTGCCATCGTAGATATAGTGCTGAGTCTCGTGTGCGATAAGGCCGGAAAGCACGAGCACCATGATGATGTTTGGAATGGCCATAAGCGCATTGCCAATGTCGGAAACGAGCCAGACGGCATCGCCAATGCCCACAGCGCCCAAAAAGCCGATGATAACGTAGAACACCTGGTAAGGAAGCTGGGCTTTCGCGCCGAATAGATAGGTCACGCAGCGGTTTCCGTAGTAGCTCCAGCCCAAAATGGTGGAGTACGCGAAGCTCACCATGCCGAGCACGAGGATCGGGGTGCCGATGTAAGGAATGGTTGCGAACGCCGCCGAAGCGAGCGCGGCGCCTTCCTTAATGCCGCCATTTTCGATGAGGCCGGGATTGGCAATGCCAACGGCAACGAGCATGATGCCCGTAACGGCGCAAATCACGACGGTCGACCAGAACGTGCCCGTCATGGCGACGAGCGCCTGACGTGCGGGGTTCTTCGTTGCAGCAGCAGCCGCAACGATAGGAGCCGAGCCCAAGCCCGATTCGTTCGAGAACAAGCCGCGCGCGCAGCCGAACTGCAAGGCAACCATGATGCCCGAACCCACTGCACCGCCGAATGCGGCCTTCGACGTGAACGCGCATTCGAAAATCATCGCGAGCGCGGGGCCGACGTATTGCCAGTTGATAGCGAGAATAACCATGCAGCCGCCGAAATATGCTATGGCCATGAACGGCACGAGCTTCTCGGCAACGCTCGAGATGGATTTCACGCCGCCAAAAATAACGAGCGCCACGGCGATGGCAATCACGAGTGCGATAGCCCAATCGGGAACGCCCGGAAAGCTCGACTCGATGATGCCGGTAATGGCAGCCGACTGCACTGCGGAGCCCGTGCCGATGGTGGCGATAACGGCGAAGGCGGCAAACGCAACCGCTCCAAGCTTGGCCCACCAGGGCACGCTGCCGTCGGAGCGCTTGAACGCACGCTCCCATGCATACATCGCGCCACCGAGCATTTCGCCCTTGTGGTCTTTCACGCGGTATTTGACCGACGCGAACACCTCGCAGTATTTGGTGGCGATGCCGAATACGCCGGTGAGCCACATCCAGAAGACGGCGCCCGGGCCGCCGGCGATAATGGCGGTTGCGACGCCGACGATGGATCCCGTGCCGATGGTACCGGCGAGAGCCGTGACAAGCGCGCCAAATTGGCTTACGTCGCCTTCGGCGTCTTCGTCTTTAGCAAGGGACATTTTGATGGCTGTCGGCAGCTTGCGCTGAATGAACCCTGTACGAATGGTCAGGAAGATATGCGAGCCCAGGAGCAGGCAGATCATCGCCGGGCCCCATACAAAAGCATCGATTTGAGTGAGAGCATTAATTATTGTATCCATGAGGACGTATGATACCACTCGCGCGATTTAATCTGGACTTTACAAAGATGAACGACACCAAATCGAAAGAAAAATGATGTAGCGGTGAAGTGGTTGCTCGCGGAACGAACCAATCGCCCCTGCGAGCAATTGGCGGAAGCGATTGGTTCACGTGAGGTTGCAGACTCGTGTGAGGCGGGCGAGCGGGCTGCGACCGAGCAAAACATCGGGTTGGCGTGTGGCCTAGAACTGAAACTTTCGCTCGCTGCCGTCGATGTCGCAAATGCGGCACGTGCCGTTCTTCACGCTGAAAAACGCGAGACGGCCGTCGTTGGGCGAATCGTGGTGCTCGCCGATGCCTACCATGTGTTCGAAGCCCGCTTGACGAACTTCGTCGGGGCATACCTCGTCGTCGGCGAGTTCGGCTTCGCCTTCCACGACAATCCAGCACTCGCCCGGCTTCCACCCGGAGAGCTCAAACTTGGCATTCGCCTCAAGCTCGAGCCATACATCTTTGTCGCGCGACGTGGAAAACCACAGCTTGCCGTCGGCCTGCGCGGCGAACGAGAACGGGCGCACGCGAGGCTGCGTGGGGTCGGCCGCGTCGATGGTAGCCAAATACCATGCGGGAATGCCCGTGAGATACTGTACGATTTCGTCCATGCGTACTCCTTATGCATATTGTCTACACGCTGTGTCGTGCGGGCTCTAGGCATCGCCTCTTACGGCGAAGCCGTGCCGTGCGGGGTGCGGAAGCTTACAGTTCCACAGGCACCCACTCTTCGTGGTCGCAAATCCATGCTTGGGGCTCATCGGCGCTGAAGAATACGAGCGTCTCATCGTTTGGTCCGTCGTAGTGCTCGCCGAGGCCTTCGAGGTGCTGCCATCCGGCTTCGCGCATTTCGGGAGACGCCTCGTCGATCAACCCCGCCTTGCCGCGCAAAATGAGCCAGCCATGCCCCGGCCACCATGAGGTAGCTTCGAAGAGCTGATTTTGCAGAAGCTCCTGCCACACGTCTTTCGTGGTGGCGGTTACGAACCACAGCTTGCCATCTTGGATTTGGGCGAACGAGAACGGACGCACGTGGGGCTGGCCGTCGACACTCGTCGCCAAATACCAGGCGGGCACCGAGGTCATATATTGCAGAACCTTTTCGAGCCCATCGGCGGGCATTTCGTTTTCAGACATAGCCTTTCCTTTCTAGAGCAGCACGTTCACGGCGACAACGCCGCACACGAGCACGGCGAACGCGGCGATGGCAAATGCGTCGAATTTCGAATAGCGCAGCGGGTGGAGCCTCGTGCGGCCCTCCTCTCCGTGGTAGCAGCGCGCATCCATGGCGGCCGACAGCGTTTCTGCATGGCGGAAGACGCTCGCGAACAGCGGAATCGTCACGCTTGAAAGCATGCGCAGGCCCTTCACAGGGCTGCCGTCGAGCGCGGCGCCTCGGCTGATTTGCGCGTGGTAGACGTTCGCGAGCTCGGTTGCGAACTGCGGCATGAAACGCAGGGCGATGCCCATGATCATGCCCAGCTCGTGCGCGGGCACGCCGAAGCGGGCGAAGGGATGCAGCATTTTCTCAACGGCCGCAGTAAGGTCGAGCGTCGTGGTCGTCATGGTGATAAGGCTCATGCCCATCATCATTAAAATGATGCGGCAACCGACGAACAGGCACGAATGCACACTGCCGGTGCTGATTTCGATGATGCCCCACTTGAAAAGCGTTTCGCCGCTTTGGTCGACGAAGAGGTTCAGCAGCGCGCAAATAAGCGCGATTGCCATGAGCGGCGCGAGCGAGCGCATGGCCTTGCCGAATGGGATGCGCGATACCACATAGAGGAATGCCACGAACACCGCGATCACGCCCAGGCCGGCAAACCCCTGTGCCATAAGCGCAACGATCAAGAACACGAATCCAAGCGTGAGCTTCGTGCGCGCGTCGCATTTGTGCAAGGGGCTATCCCCGGGGTAATAACTTCCGAAAGAGAACACTTCGTTCATCGCGCACCGCCTTGCGCGATGGATGCGATTTCGGCAGCGAGCGAGTCGATTGAATAGAGCTCATCGGCGCTCAGCGGCGCGCCCGCATCGATGAGCGCATAGGCCATGCGCTGCGGGGCGGGAAGGCCCAGGCCGATCTCGTTGAGCTTGGCGGCGTGCATGAACACATGCGCAGGCGTGCCTTGATGCACGATTTCGCCTTCCTTGAGCACGACCACGCGGTCGCACATCGCGGCCAAGTCGTCCATGCTGTGCGACACCATGACGATCGTCGTGCCCTGCTTGTGCAGCTGGGCAATGAGCTCCAAGAATTCGCGGCGCGCCACGGGGTCGAGCCCCGCTACGGGCTCGTCGAGCACGAGCGCCTCGGGGTTCATGGCGAGCACGCCGGCGAAAGCGACGCGGCGCTGCTGGCCGCCCGAAAGCTCAAAGGGGCTCATGTCGCGCAGGCTGTCGATGGAAAGGCCCACGCGGGAAAGCGACTCGCGAACGCGCGCTTCAACCTCATCGCCCGAAAGGCCCAGGTTGCGCGGGCCAAACGCGACATCGTCGAACACGGTGGTAGCGAACAGCTGGCGCTCGGGGTATTGGAATACGATGCCGATGCGCGCTTTCGCCGCAGCCGCGGCTTTTTTGTCGGCCAGGTCCTCGCCGCCCACGAGCACGCGCCCACGGCTCGGCTGAAGCAGGCCGTTCATATGCTGGAGAAGGGTCGATTTGCCCGATCCCGTGTGACCTGCGATGCCCAAGAATTCGCCGCGGCGCAGCTCGAACGAGATATCTTTGAGAGCCCACACTTCATTGGGGTCATTGCCCCAGGCCGCGCGTTCTTCGGGTTTCGAGCCGAGCTTCTTGCGCTTGCGCTCTTTCTTCGATTTCGTATAGGTGAAGAAAACGTCCTCGAAGCACAGCAACGCGTCTTCTGAAGGCGCGGGAGCAGTCGCATGGAAAGTGGGGTCGATATCTTTCGCATGGCCCGCTTCGCCAAGTTTGCCCACTTCAGAGAGCTTCGCGGCGATTTCTGCGACCATCTGCGTTTCATTCACGTGCGGCACAACGTGCATGCCCGCCTTTTGGAGCGCCAAGCCCAGCTGGCAGGAATACGGCACGTCCAGGTTGAGCGCCGCCAGCTCGTCGGCCTGCGTGAGCACCTCTTCGGGCGTGCCTTCGCACGCGATGCGGCCTTCGTTCATGACCACAACGCGATCGGCCGCTGCGGCTTCTTCCATGTAATGGGTGATCATGATAATGGTCATGCCTCGGTCGTTGAGCTCGCGGCATACGCGCATGAGGCCTTTGCGGCCGCGGGGGTCGAGCATCGAAGAGGCTTCGTCCAAAATGAGCGCGCGCGGCTCCATGGCGAGCACGCCGGCAATGGCGACGCGCTGCTTCTGTCCGCCTGAAAGCGCGTGGGTTTCGTGACGCTCGAAGCCAACGAGGCCCACTTCTTTAAGCGCTTGCTTTACGCGCTCGCCGATGTGCGTGCTTTCGACGCCGAGGTTTTCAGGACCGAATGCCACGTCGTCTTCCACGAGCGATGCGACGAGCTGGTCGTCGGGGTTCTGGAACACCATGCCTGCAGTGGAGCGAATGTCGTAGACGTATTCTTCGTCTTGCGTATCGTGGCCCGCAACGCGCACGCAGCCCTCGTCGGGCACGAGCAAGGCATTCATGTGCTTCGCGAGCGTCGATTTGCCGGAGCCGTTGCCGCCCAGGATACAGACGAATTCGCCGTCGGCGATATGCAAATCGATGCCTCGCAGCACGAAGCGCTCGCCATCGTAGGTGAATCGAACGTTGGAGCAATCGATCATAATCGGGTCCTTCATAAACACGTCTGGCCGCTGCACATGCAACGGCCAGCTTGGGGAGGAGGCGCGTTATTCGGAAACGCGGCCCTTAACTTGCTTCTTCTTCGGGGTGATAAGGTTCGAGACGGCCTTATACACAACGAGCGTGAGCACGGAGTTCAAAATAGTCTTCAAAAGGTTGAACGGAATAACCGCGGGAATCATGAGCGGCAAAATCACGTCGGCGGAACCGTACCAGAACCACACGCCAATGGTGAGGTTCGCCACGATGGAGCCGAGCGTTGCGAGCACGACGCCTAGAATCAAGCCGATGATCGCGCCTTTGTAGGTGTGCATCTTCTTGTACAGAATGGCAGCGGGCAAAATGAACAGCAGCGCGGCAACGAGGTTCATGAGCGCGCCAACCCAGTCGCCGGTGATAAGCGCGTGAATCACGATTGCGAGTGCGCCAACTGCCGCGCCGGGGCCGGCGCCGTATGCGAAGCCGACGACCATTGCGGGAACGAACGACGGGTCATACGTCAGAAACGGTGCTGCCGGAAGCAGCGGAATTTGCACGAACATGAAAAGCGTGGCAATAGCGCACATAAGCGCCATGGTCACGAGCTGCTTCGTGTCCCACTTATTCGTGTTCTTGAATTGGATATGCGTAGACTGTTCAGACATAAGATCACCTGCCTCTTTCATCCGGACTTTAACCGTTGGTCTTGGACTCTCACCAAATCAGCCTTGCCAACGCGCCAGCATTGGAAGGGTCGCGGACTGCCGGTTCGCGAACGGCCCAGATGCCGAACGCCTGCGTGCCCTTTGCCCGCAGCCGGTTCACCGCCAGTGGGGAATTTCACCCCGCCCTGAAACAGCGACACGAATGTTAGCACTGCTGCCTTGTCTTGTGAACCACTTTATTTAACGAAAGCAAATGGCAATGGATCGTGTCGAATTCCATAGGCCCGCCGTGTTGTTTTCTGGCGGGCTGATTGAACGCGAAATGCGGGTGGCCTTCCCGCGACGCCATTTTGCTCGCAAACGGCGGCGAAGCCTCTCGCGCGAAAAGAAGAACGCCGACGCATTCACGCCGGCGTTCTAGGCTCGAAACGTCAATTTACTTTGCGCGCTTCGCGTAAATGTACCAGTAGGCCATGCCAACAAGCACGCCGCCGACAATATTGCCGAGCGTGGCAGCGCTCAGGTTGAACAGAATACCGCCCATCGTGATCGCGCCCTCGGCGCCAATGCCCATGGAGTTGAGCAAAAGGCCGGTCGGCAGGAAGAACATGTTGGCAACGCAGTGCTCGAAGCCGCAGGCGACGAAGGCGGAAATCGGAAGGATGATGCCGATAACCTTGTCGGTCACCGTGCGTCCCGCAAAGCCAATCCATACCGCCAGGCACACGAGGATGTTGCACATAATGCCCTTCGCGAACAGCGTGAACCAATCGGGCGAAACCTTGCCGGCCGCAACGCTGACCATCGCCTGGCCAACGGCGCCGCCGTTCATGGCGTAGACCTGAGCGAAGTAGATCAGAGCAACGGCGACGAGTGCGCCAGCGAGGTTGCCGAACCACACAATGACCCAGTTCTTCAGCATGCCGGCCCAGTCGATTTTGCCCGATGCCTTCGCGCAGCACATAAGCGAGTTGCCCGTGAACAGCTCAGCGCCGCAGCACAGCACAAGCACGAGGCCGAGGCAGAAGCAAATGCCGCCAACCATGCGTTGCGCCGCGAACGGAATTGTTGGGTCGCCTAAGAACACGCAGAAATACATGCCGCCGAACGCGATGAACGCGCCCGCGAGCATCGCCGACACGAAGCATTTGCCCGTGGCCATTGCCGCTTTCGTTGTGCCGATGCCTTCGGTTTTGGCCTCAGTTTCCGCAGGTGAAAGCGCATCGGGCTTCATCGCTGCGATGCATTTCTCATCGAGCGTGACGGAGTCTTTCGCTTCCATACCAACCTCCATCCATTTTGGGGTACCATGCCCCATTTTTTACGAAGCGCTCGCGGTGAAATCGCTTCTCGCTTTCAGCATTCCGTAAATTTTCTCAACTGTCTTGTGCATCGCAGGTGTCAGCGGGCTCATAAACTCGAGCTGCGCGGGTTGGATGCCGAGGAACACGACACTACCACAACAGCTTTTGAGCTCTTTGAGCAGAAAAGAAATTGGGAGTGAGTGGGTGGTAAAAAGCATGTTTGTGGCGACGTCGGCCTCGACCGTGACGGCCACCTGGTCTTCCGCCTGCCATTCAGAAGCATCGAGAACACGAAGAAGCCGAAGCCCAGAATAATGTAGGACAGCTGCGAGATGGTCGAGAAGGCCAAGAGGCGCTTCATGTCTTTCTGGGACAGGTACATGAAGAAGCTGAAGATCATGGTGACAATGGCACCAATTACGATGACCCAGCCAACGGGCTCGGGAGTCACGCCGGCGGAAGCAAGGGCGCGTGCGAGCACCGCTACGCCAACCTTAATCCTGATCATACGATTAGAATGCCGCAGAATGCTTCTGACGGGGTCGTTTTCTTGAGCTGAAAGAAAGTGCGGCTCGCTGGCGTTTTAACTCGCGATTCTTACCTAATATTTGAGTTTCATGGCTTTTATGAACACCGTTTCGCCACATTTGCCAGAACTGAACATGACCCCTTTGATGTTCATGTCGAGCTCCAGCACAATAGGGACCCATAAAGAGAGGTCTCAAGGCGTCGGCCTTGCATCTGGAAGGAAGTTCCTATGCTGAAAGTATCGAAAACCGCGTTGCTTTTCATTGCCGGCATTGTATGGCTCGCAGCAGGCGTGAATATCGCTTGACTCGGTATTCTCTCGTTCGATCAAATGAGCCAGAGCATGTGGTGGATGCTCGTCATTGGAGCGATCGCTGTATTCACCGTGTTTCACATCAAGGTCTTCTCGAAGATGGTCGGAAAACACGCGAATCGTATCGTTGGCTACGTTGAGGATAAAATCTCCTTCTGGCGTTTCTTCGATGCCTCCGGTTATATCATGATGGCCATCATGATGACGGGTGGCATTGGCCTTCGTGCCTTCGGCCTGCTACCGAACTGGTTCATTGCTTTCTTCTATACTGGCCTTGGTATCGCCTTGGCGCTTTCGGGCATGAGTTTCCTGGGCCGTTTCGTTCGCCGTGGCAATCTGCCCGTTCCCTGTCCTGCCCTCTTCCGCTCCTTCTCTCGCGATTAATCCTTCGATTTGGAACCTGCTAAATGCTCGTAGCGTTTAGCAGGTCGCAATAAGCGAGTCCAATCTCGGGACCATCGTTGGATGCCTCTCCCCTGCTTCTTAGAATCATGATTGGTTTCGGAAGCGGGGGTTTCTTTTGCCTGGGTACCTGCTAAATGCTCGTAGCGTTTAGCAGGTACCAAGCTTTTTCGCCCAACATAAAAGGCCCCGACATATGCCGGGGCCTTATCTGCGGACTTAAAGCCTTTTTACGCTTCGGTGGCTTCCGCATTGTCTCCATCGTATTCGCGATGGTCGGGAATCAGGAAGATAAAGACTAACGAGCTGATGAGCAGCATGAAGGGGTAGAACAAGCACGGAATAATCTGGAATGCCGTTATCGCATAGCCCGCGCTCGCGGTCGTTGCAATGGCGATGAGCATTTGGGCGCCATAGGGGATGATGCCTTGGAAAACGCACGAGAACGTATCGAGGATAGATGCGGTCTTGCGGCGCGAGATATTGTAGGTTTTCGCCATGTCCGCCGCGATGGGGTTGGCCATAACGATTGCTACGGTGTTGTTCGCGGTTGCGATATCCATGCATCCAACCAAGATACCCATGCCGAGCTGGCCGCCTTTGCGGTTTTTGAACGTGTTCTTGATGGCGTTGAGCAGCCATACGAAGCCGCCATATTCGCGAATGAGCGCGCAAATGGCAGAGACCAGAATGGCAACCATCGTTGTTTCGAACATGCCTGCGGCGCCGGTACCCATGCTCGTAAGCAAATCGGTTGCGGCGGTGGCTCCCGTTGCGACCATGATAATGGCGCCGGATAGAATGCCCAGAAGCAAAACGATGAAGACGTTGATGCCAATAATGCCGCCCGCCAAAACTATCAAGTACGGAATGAGCTCGATAAGTTCGTATTCATGAATCACTGCGCCCGTGATGTTCGCGTTGAACGACAACACCAAAATAATCACGAGCGATGCCAGTGCGGCAGGCAGCGCAATCTTGAAGTTCTCGCGGAACTTGTCTTTCATGGCGCATCCTTGACCCTGGCACGCCGCGATTGTCGTGTCCGAGATGAACGACAGGTTGTCGCCGAACATCGCGCCACCCATGACCGACGCCACGCAGAGCGGCAAATCGAAGCCGGAGGCGGCGGACACGGCAACGGAAATGGGCGTGATGAGCGTAATGGTGCCCACCGAGGTTCCCATGGCGAGTGAAACGAAGCAGCTCACGACAAACAAAACGGCCACCGCAAACTCGGGTGGGATGAAAGAAAGCATGAGGTACGCGACGCTTTCGGCACTGTTGCGGCCTACGGTGCCTACGAATATACCGGCTGCCATGAAGATGAGGATCATGGTGACGATTGTCTTGTCGCCAATGCCACGCCCCATGATGGCCAGCTTGTCATCGAAGCTGAGCTTGCGATTCTGGAAGCATGCCACTAGAAGCGCCACCAAGAAGATTACGACGATGGGAATGCTGTAGAAGCCCATCTCAATCTTCAGGACGTACTCGAAGAGAATTCCCAGGCCCAGGTAAAGCACAAGGAACACTCCGATCGGAGCAAGCGCCCGAAGGTTACCTTTTTCCATTTTGATTATTCCTCTCTGTTTGCAAAAAACGTTTCCATTGTAGCGAGGAATGCGAACGTTCCAGGTGACAACAACGGTTATTGCTCGTCTAATGAGGCGTTTGGTGTTGATGTGCGCTTTGGCGAGCATGTATGCCAACTCTATGTGCTGCCGCGCCTTGGTCTATCTTTTAATTGTTGTGGCGCTCTTGTTCGGTGTCCCCGAGCTTCTCATTGCTCGATGTCAAAAGGAATGGTTCTTTCTGATAGTTGGCTTTGAGCCGGTGTCCTATCATAGAGACGATCAATGCAATTTACGGTTTCCTGCCACCATTCGCCTTGGCCCGCTTTCTATAATGAGCGCCCTTTGATGCTTCGGTGGCTACAGCAAAACGTTATCGATTCGACGGGCGGTGTGTTGTGGGCAATTCAGACTCTTCTTTTGCTCCGCTTGATGAAGAGGTTGTTGCGCAGTGGCTCGATTCTCTCGATCTTTCCTCATCGACGAAGAACACGTATAAACGAGCCTTTAAATCATTCTGCGCCTTCGTGAAAGACACGTCTCTTGATTTCGATACCCTTACGAAGCGCGATATCATTTCATTTCGCGAATACCTCTCTGTTGATAAACGTTTAAAGCCTACGACCGTTTCTAATTATCTTGGTGCCGTGAGATCGTTTTTCTCTTACGCGGAAGAAAATGGCATACCTAATATCGCACGTGGCGTTCGAGGTGAAAGAGCTTCGCGGGATTTCAAGAAAGCATCTCTTTCGGTTGATCAGGCCCGTCGTTTGCTTTCGGCTGTCGATCTCGAAACGGAAGCAGGCATGCGTGATTTTGCGCTGTTGAATCTTATGCTTCGTACCGGATTGCGCGATATTGAAGTGGTTCGTGCCGATTGCGGCGATATTCAAACGGTATCGGGCGTTGATGTGCTCTATATCCAGGGCAAGGGTCGACCCGGTAAAGACAACTATGTTGTGCTAACCGAAAGTGCTTTAGCGCCTATTCGCGATTACCTTGGAATGCGCGATGATTCAAGTGACAGCTCCCCCCTTTTTACCTCGGTTGCTCGAAGGAATTCTGGCGAGAGGCTTACGACGCGCTCTGTGTCTCGCATTGTTAAAGAAGCGATGCGGAAAATAGGTATCGACGACCCTCGCTATACAGCACATTCTTTGCGCCATACTGCCATCACGTTTTCCCTTCTTGGCGGCGCGACCGAGCGTGAAGCTCAGCAAATGGCCCGTCATGCCGACATCAGCACTACGATGATTTACGCTCACAACATCGATCGCATTAAGAATGCTGCCGAGAATAATATCTCACGCCTTTTAGACTAGACGCTTCGGGGAAACGAACCCGCCTCTCTATTTGTTATTTCCGATGCGATTCCTTTGTACCGATATAAGCGATATACATCTATGGCTACTTATAAGGTTTTCATCGGATATTACTCCTACTCTTTAGTCGCCTTCTATCTCTGTTTTTCTTCGAGGTGGGAGGCGATTTTTATATTAAGGGGTTTCCTATGGCATGATACCTGCCGGCCTTTACACCATCTTGGGTTTCGAGCCTGCCATTTTTACCAGCGGCGAGAGCATCCTGAATTCCTTTTCAGGTGGTTTCAGTGCTCTCTAGCTTTCTTTTATTCGTTTTCATCGTTCTAGACAACGACTTGTAAAACCATCGGTACGAGCTGGTGTTATAAGAAAGTATACTTTGTATAGCACGCGATATCTTTACTTATTAGATTTTATAACCTTAGTCTAAAATATGAAGAAATTCGCTCGAAACCAGCTTGCCCGACAATTGATTGATCTTCCTAGCTGCGGTGGGCGCTCCTTGAAGGCGTCGAGGATTTCCTCCCCCCCAGAGTCTGCGCCGACTCCATAAGATGGCGCAGGCTGAGCCGCTTCACGAGCCCATAGGGGACACTCTCGCGGTTTCTAACGCCCGAATTTATGCGGGTAGATGCCAATACTCGCTTTTTGGTACCTAAGACCTTTAAACCCCCTTAAATTCGATGCGGAACTTGCTGTTTTTCTGCTTGCCGCCCATTTTCATCTTCCGCGCGCTTGTTTACTCGCAATGGACTTTTAGGCTTTCACGTTATAAAATCTTACCGTTCTTAGTGTCACCCTTATGGGCTTGGAAGATCGATGTTTGGAGTTGCTCGTTTTGGCTCAACCCTTCCCTCTCTCTACGTTCAATCTTGATGAGGCTATTGCTGAAAGCCTTCGTGCTGAAGCTGAGTTTCGTCGTTACAACGCATCTGCTACGGCACTTACTGACTGTCTTGAATCAAACGGATTTGTTGAACTTTCCGTTGATTTAACGCGCGATGAGCTTCTTCAGGGTTATGAGGCTTTGACCTACGTTGAGCCGGTTTTGGCTTCATCGGGTACTTCGCATTTCGATTCGAGCATCGGTTCTTTTGTAATTCGTCCGATTGCTCCGGTAATGACCGTTCCGCCTACCGCTTTGCAGTTTTACTTTGACTTGTTTGGTTTGGGCGATCCTGAGAAACACGCTTATAACGAAGTGCTCGTAAGCTATCTACACCTTCATGACGATCGCGAGCAAACGTATAAGCTTTACGCATGCGATTCTCTTGCCGACATCGAATTCCTTCTTTCTTCGATTCGCAATGAGCCTGCACTCATTTTCACGGGGCGGTTCCAGACTCGTAATGGCGCATATCGTATGCCTCTTAACACTCAGCGCGCTCAGCAGCGAACGCTCAATGCGATTTGTGTCGATATCGATCCGTCGCATAACGGCGTCGAAGATGAAGATGGTCCAATTGATCCCGTTGTTTTGGAAAGAATTTTCGAGCGTATTGATGGACGGCTTTTGCCGTCGTACGTCTGCCTTACTGGTCGAGGTATTCACCTCTGGTACATTTTCGATGAGCCCTTGCAAACGTTCCGAATCCATAACCCCCGACGTACGAAATACAAGGCTTTGGCCGATGCGCTCTATGCGTATTATGGCCTTATCTGCTTCGATCTCCCTTGCGTGCTCGATACACATTGCACCTCGCTTAATCACGGGTTTCGCGCTCCGGGGTCGCTTACGAAGCGCGGTGAAATTGTTCGCTGCTTTTGTCCCGTTGACCGCGTTTTCAAGCATTCAACGGTGAGTCCGCTTTCGCTTTCTCATGTTTTGGCTTCTTTCGACCGCTTGCCATATGATTCCGAACTGGTTCTTTGCGAAGATGATGTGCGGTGGAAGTCGTTCGAGGATATCGCCGACGAGATTGAGGCTCGCCAGAAGGCTTTTGAGGAAAAGCCCGCAAGCGAAGATCAGCTCGTTTTTATTCGCGATTTATACGAGAAAGGCAATTTGACTCAGGCCGAGTTCGATTCTGCTGCCTCGTTGAACGCTCCTGGTGCGAGCATCCTTATTCAAAAGGGCGTGCGTCGTCGTGGACAAAAACAGGAATCTGGGAATAGGCGTCCCGTCCGATCCCGTTGGAAGACGCGCCCCCACCCCTTGATTGCAGGCGAAACGGGAGGCGTGTACCAAACGATTTATGAGAATCTGCCAAAAGTACCTTTGGGCAGGCGTTATTTGTCGCTTTATATGCTCGCTGGAGTTGCGTACATGATGGTTCAGCCTGTTAAAACGCGTAAAGAATTGCAGCGTGATTATTTAGACTTGCTGAATACCCCATGGGCGAAAATGGGCACTCCCCTCACACGCCGAGATATCGATAACGCTTTGATGGGCTACAAGAAGGATAACTGGCAGACGAGGAATTCTGAAGTTCGCACTCTTGGTTTTGATCCATTTGGCGAGCCGGAGAAGCGTAACGGTCGTACGCGTGTCGCTCACCTCGAGGAGGTCGCTCGCCCTGCGTATTCTCAAAAATCTCGCGATGAGAAAACGGCGGCAATCGCGAGCGTTTTGATTGAAAATCCTGGTGCGTCGAAGAACTTTGTTTCCAAGGTTACGGGTATTTCCTACCCTACCGTCTTGAAATATTGGGTTGCTGCATGCGATTTGGCAAATGTCGATGATACGAGATCGGGTAACCATTCTATATAGTTTATTGCTATGGGTACTTTGCTTTTTCTAGGACTAGCTCGCTATTGATATATTAAACTAGCCTGCTATCTAACTATTCTATTACGTAGATAGCAGGCTAGTAATCTATTTAGCTATTAAACTGTTATGGAAAAGCGTGCAACCATGCCAGGTCCATCGTTTGTGATCTGGGGCTTTGCTATTGCAAGCTCAATTTGTGACCCAGAGGGAAAGTTGCTGAACGTCACGATTTCTTTTACACATTCAATGAATTCGTAGTCTTGTTGATATGCGCTTGTAAGAAAACGTTCATCGTCACTCAGCCATGCAAAAATAGGAATAGTTTCATCATTCGTTATATCAGAAAGTATGCCTTTATTGCTCCCCTCCCCTATTGTGGCCCATAGAAGATAGAGCTGCGTAGCTTCCCCTTTAAGCGCTGGATTGAGAATTGTTGTTCGTGCGGGAACGAACTGGTACGCGTCTCCATAGAGCGGGACGCGTACCGGGAGGCGACTAGCCATTCTTGCGCAGTTCCTTCTTGACGCTCTCCTGAATCCATTGGCTTACAAGGCTCTTGATATTCACGTCTTCGCCTGCGTACTTCCTTTCGAAGACGATCCTGTCAATGTCACGCTTAAGGCTTACGGGAATACGAATGTTCATTTGAGTGAGCTCTTCTTCAACGGGAGCTGCTTCAACTTTCTTTTCCTGTTTGGTTCTTTTCTTGGCAACGGGGATCGATGCCTCTTTGGCCTGCTTTGCAGGAGCCTGTGCGGCTGGCTCCTCGGTCTCTACTGCGCGTCTAGGTTTTGGCGCAAATTTACTCGAGAGCATGTCGGCCTTTGCAGCCAGTTCAGGTTTCAGGTCTCCCATCAGGATTTTGTTGGGGTCGGTTCCGGTCCTGCTCATTTACTTCTCGCTCTCTTGCTCTTTGGCGCTTTCATTATGAAGGAATTCTGCGACAAATGCGCGATAGTCGGCAATGGCCGCCGATTGCTTCGGTGCGTCGAAGAGGTCAACCGATTCCATTTGGCATTCCATAACGGCTACCGATTGTCGAATGAAGGTGTCGTAAACAGGCGCTTCGAAGTATGCGCTGAACTTCTCAGTAACTTCACGCATGACTTTCATCGCATTGAAGCGTGGGTTGAAACGCGTAAGCAGAATGCCAATTACCTTTGCTTGAGGGTTCAATTTTTTGCTCACCATAGCAAGGGTTTCAGCAAGATCGTTCATGCCTTTTGTTGAAAATGCACCAGTATCGGTTGTGACAATGATACCGCCATCGGATGCCACGAAAGCATTGATTGACAGCGTCGACAGATTTGGTGGCGTATCGATAAGAATGAAATCGTAATCATCTTTAACCGATTTCAAAGCATCCCGCATATGTTCATAACGATCGATTGCGTTAGCAAGCTCGGTTTCCGATGCAAACAAGTCGTTATCTGCAGGCATTAAATCGTAATGTTTTGTTTCGTAAATCGCCTCAGAAGCTTCGCAGCGGTTCGTGATTACTTCGTAGGTGGTGTTTTGACCATCGGTATTAAAGCCAGCCCAATCGGAAATATTTCCTTGGGGGTCCATGTCTATTACAAGGACTTTGCAGCCAAGCTCATTCAAGCCAGATGCAAGTGCGCCTACTGTCGTTGTTTTTGAGCAACCACCTTTTCGGTTTGCCACTGAGTATGTTTTGCCCATTTTTACCTTCTACCTGGGATTACTAAATTCGTATCAATCTATCTGAATAGCATTTTAACACGATATTTAGCTAACACCCTATCGTACTAACCAAATATCCCCCTATTTAGATAACTAAATAGGGGGATATTTAGCTATTGAGATAATGAGCTACTCAGATAGCGAAGTAGATAACTCGCAAGCTAGTGAACTAGAAGAGTCGCTAGCTAGCAAGATAAAGAGATAGCCAAATAATTGATTAGCGAAATAGGAAAATAATAAGATAACAGAATAACAAAATAGATTGCTAGGAAACTCCCAAGCTATGCAGCTACCTCACTAATCAGTTAGTAAGATATTAACATAACCAGCTAACAAGATAGTGAGATATGAAAATAATAAGCTAGAAAGCGATTAGACTAGCAAGCGACTAAGCTAACAGCATAGTCTACTATCTCAATATCATGCTATTGAGATAGCTTGCTCGTTAGTTACTCCGCTATCTAGCTAGCAAGTTAGCTAAGTAGAAAAATAGGCTCATAACAGAATAATGAAGTAGTGAAATATTTAGCTAGATTGATAGTATTGCTGTTTCGCTCAATCGGGTTGTAAGTGGATTCGAAAGCTATGTTTGTATAGTCTAAAGATAGCAAAATAGCAAGCTACCCTAATAGCATCTATTAGGGTAGCTATACCCGAATTGGCCGAGCTTTGGCGCAACGGAGCAATGGACCTGGTTGTTCCGCTGCGCATGTCTCGTGTTTTGCCAACTCCCCTACCCTATGCCGGAAGTGTCATTCGAGGATATGCGCTTGTGGGGTTAAGAATGCGGGATACCACTCCCCTCCTTCCTGCCGCTGTAAGAAAATCGCTCGTATGTCTTGCTTAGTTCACGAGAGAGGCTCTAGCACCCTTTCATTCACGAGAAATGTCGAACGAAACACTCTCCCGCCCTCTTTCGCGCGTTTCCGAACAGCGTATGAACATCCCTAATTTCTGAAGAAGTGCATTTGTTTGGTCGGTTGTCTGCGGAGCGACGTGTAACAAAGGCATATGCAGAGCGGCTGAGGATTGTTGCGGGTCAAAATGCGATCGAGCGTGGGTTTGATTCTCAAGAATTTGGGGGCTTTTTTGGAGTCTTGCTTTAATCAAAATCCTTAACTTAAGCCGCTGCGCAGAGTGGCCAATTGAAGTTAGTGAGATATCAGAGTAGCAAAATAGCAAGGTAGCCTGCTATCTAACATTCCTTTTGGATGAAAGCGAATTGTTATGCAGAGAAAGTCTACCGCTAAGCGGATGAAGTGCTTTATGAGCAGGCAAAATATGAGGTAAGAATAGCTAGATAGCTAGGAAGATAGCAGAATAGCAAAATATTGGTCATAATTAATTTAGTGATGACCCCATGGTAAGAAGTCAAAAAACAACTAAGAAGAGGCAGGGATGGCTAGGGAACGCACGAGGAAGCGGCGGGGAAGCGGCAAAGGCGCATCATAAGATGCGGCCGTTAAAAAGCTGGTGCAAAAAAAGGTGGGAAAGCCAAGCTTCCATGGTGATCTCTAAGTGAAGGACGCATTTCTGCTGGAGTCAATGTTGTGAGTCGGGTAGCCATAGAGCATTCTCCCAGAAAAGAACGAGGACCTAGGAGAAAGTACGCACGTGGTCGAAATCGGCCTTGAGAGCGAAAATAAGACCCTAATTTGAGAAAAATGGTACGAGTACACGTTTTGATTGGATACCTTGTCGCAGGAGGCGTCTCAGACGGGGTCTTTTTTGGTCATGTCTATCTCTTTTCGCGCTATATGAGGTTCTTCGTTCGATTCTTAAGTCAGTTTAGCTCACGCTATCCTTCCGTGTTGGTATTGAGGGCGAATCGGGGTGATGGCGAGCCGCGGGCGCATGCAAGCAAGGTCGAGAGGTGCGACTCGTTGAAGGACAGATCTGATGAACTTTCGCTCGCTCCCTAAGGTGCGTTGTTTGGCGGCAATACTACATTCTGGTTTTCCTTCTTGTTGAATGGCTCATAAATAGCGAAGTATCGTTTATCTGCTTGTTATTGACAGGGGATTGTTCGAGAAATTCGAAATCATATCGATGGCATTTGGAATCGCGGCAGGGATTTGAAAACCGCGGCATATCGAATGCAGTGAAAATAGAGAGGCCGCATTCGCGAAGCGAGTGAGCGATTGGTCGTTGGGGCCATGTCCTCATAAGAATTCTTGGCGTTTTCTTCCGGAGTTCAGGGGACGGAGCTGCGATGCGCGCTTGTTTTGCAATCGTCGTCTCATTATTTATTGCCTGTTAAAGCGATGGTTCTAGAAGGGGCATTGATGATTTCGAAATGACTCGGAGAAAAAAATGAGGGGGCGGTGACAAGAGATTCAAAAGCTTTCTGAAGTAAGCCAGGTAAGGAGACTAGGAAAACTGGCTGATCATCGGATTCAATTGAAAAAATCACCCTTTGATTCGTTCTTTGCTCGCAGTGGCGAGAGGCGTTTCGAGGGTTAATGCATGCATGGGCAAGGCCGATAATCAGGTGGAAAAGCCTGCACTCAATTCTCCCTAAAGAAAAGCTTGGTTCGTCATCGGGGCGAATACGGGAAGAGAATAGGAGGGCAATAAAAAGCGAACTGAAGACAGGTTCCATTAATTAGACCGCGCTAACGAATATTGAAAAAGCAATTAGATCTCGAGGCGAATAGAAGGATGTGCTCTGTGATTACTGGGTAGCAAATCGCGTCGCTTAAGAACGCTTATCAGGCGTGCGTAGAATAATCAAAGCTGAAAATGAGCGTGAGGGGATTGGCTGCGAAGTAGTTTCCGGGTGTAAATAAGGAAGAAAATAGGCAATGCTTCGAGCTGTGCAATTGAATTTAAAGGCAGAAAATGTCGAAATATTAAACAGTCGAACGAACAGGGATAACATTAATCTTTACTATGTAAAGAATACACGAGAAAACTGTGATTGATACCGAATTTAGACCTAAACAGCGTAAGAACGAGATTAGGTTTCGGTATAGCGTTATAGCCTCATCCGAAGGTCGCCCATAATAGGCGAAAAAGGGTAGGGGGTTGAGGGTTGGATGGCTTTCGCTTTCATATCAGGAGCGGAACCTGGTGGTGCTGAAGGGCAGAGAGCTTATTAGCAAGTCGCAAGAAAAAGCTCGTTTGTAAGAGAAAATCGTACATAGTGTTTACATCAGAACAAAATAAGAGGAGGGGCAATAAAATAAGAATGTAGTTGAGATTTCACACGAGTTTTCGAACTCGAACGAGCAGTATCGCCACCACGTGAAAGAAATAGTGGCGAGAGGGAACAAGGCTCTCTGATGCACAAGAGTGGTAGAGGGAAAAGGAGAGGGGGACGAATCGGGTTTGGAATGAAGGGAGTTCGTTCTGTCTTATGAAAAAGCAAGAAAAAG
>OLOY01000118.1_pt1 | contig 73571 bp, 61 predicted proteins | sample 1672771 | NCBI WGS metagenome assembly OLOY01 (sample SAMEA3136722, study PRJEB25190) | human gut metagenome
GAGTATCTCATGAAGGTAAAAAACAGTATTTCCACAACAATGAGAACCTTAAAAGGCAAAGAAACCAAAGACAAAGCGGCAAAAAATATTTTTTCATATAAGCCGATCATGGGCAATATTCTAAAGTACATGGTAGCAGAATACCGTATCCTATTACAAGATACATAATTATAAAAATGAAGGCTTCCGTGTTCCTGACATTCGGATCGATGCTGCAGAAGCAGACCTTATGGAAGTTGTTATAGTACGTCTTGGAGGGGAAGCGAAAAATGAAAAAGGACTAATGGACCTTTTATATGGTGTATTTTCCGGTAATCAGAAGAAAGTACTGTCTTACATTCCGGATTCAGACAGTCAGATCCGGCAGAAGGAGGTGTCCGATATGTTGAGTATGATTTCCTATGCAGAAGAAAGAGGCGAAAAAAGGGGCGAAAAAAAAAGGCGAAAAGAAAGGCATTAAGAAGGGTGAGAATCGTCTTGGGATGCTTATGAAAATACTTTTAGATGATAAACGTTATGCAGATGCGAAAAGAGCATCTGAAGATGAAAAATACAGGGAACAATTATATAAAGAGTTTGAAATTTAGCCTATGCTTCCTTTGTGTCGGAATGAAAATCGGAAGCTGTCAGCTATGTGAAAAAATACTGGTAAACCAGCGAAAAGAGCTTTTGATTATATTGATCAGAGGCTCTTTTGCAAACAAGAAGGGACTGTCATCCGACAGTCCCTTTTGGCGTATCACACACAAAATCCCGCATACACCGGTACAATATGGTAGTTTTCTTTTTCCCTGAAGTCCTCCACTGACAGCAGGTACATTTCTGCGTTTGTATTTATTTCAGCCCGGAATCTGGTAAGGTTCCGGGCTTTTTGATGTGGGGTCAGGCGGTAGTCCACAGCAATATGCCGGCCCTCTTTTTCCAGAAGGAAGGGCACTTCGGCCTGGTTACCGCTGGACCAGTAGGAGAGGGTGTATCCGTTTCTGGTAAAGTGCTGTGCCAGAAAGGTTTCAGTGCAGGCTCTGGCTGCCGGGGTGTCGGAACCGGTGAGCAGCTGATAAGATGGTACACCCAGTACTCTGGCGCACAGTCCGCAGTCAGTGGGATACAGATGCAGGGAGGTCTGGCGGCAGGCAAGGGCGTATCCTGATCGGAGCAGCCAGTCCAGAGATTTTTCGTAGGTTTTGGCTGTGGCGCCCTTGGTTATAAGGGAATACTGGAATTTCCGGCTGGATTTTTCAAGCTGGGCGGGAATGGAGAGCCAGGCATTCTGACAGTGGCGGGTCATTCTTGTGGGAGCCTGGCTGGAAATATCACTCAGGATCAGTTCCAATAGCTTCTGTTGTATATCCGGTACCATCAAAAGTTTTTTCTCTTTGCGGTATTCCAGTACAGACAGCGGCATTCCGCCGAGGACCAGGTAGAGGTAAAACTGTGACAGAGCTTTCTGGTGCAGTTCTTTTCCCAGGGGAGTCAGGGTGGAAAAGTGTCTGCGGATTTCCCTGGATAGGGCATATTCCGCATTTGCCCAGAGGAATTCCTCGAAATCCAGAGGATACAGGCTGATAATATGGAAATCATTTTTGCTGTAGAGCTCAGGGGAGGCAAGGCCTCTGTGGATAGCAAGGATGTGATACTGTGGATGATCCAGAGAGATCGTTGCCAGAAGTGTGGAAAGCTCTGGTACACATTGGATGTTATCAAGGATCAGCAGTGAGACAGAGGGCTTGAGAGGTTTTCCGGCGTAGGTCTCCAGGAAAAGCAGCGCATCCTGGGGAGGCCTGGGTACGGAGAGATAATCGGTGACTGGCTTGTCAGTTTCAAGGTTGAGATAGAGGGTGTTTTTGTAATTTTTTTCTGCAAAATCCAGGGCCAGCCAGGTTTTACCGGTCTGCCGTAGCCCCTGGAGAAGGAGAGGATGGCGGTGGGGATTTTTTTTCCATTGGATCAGGGAATCAGTATATTTTCTGCGCATATAGGTTCCTCCTGTGAATAAGCGGTGATATATAATTAAATTATAAATGTAATCATATGAAAAAACCATACACAGATGAAAAAGGAGGGCTTTTATGAACAGAATCAATGCAATTTATGCCAGGCAGTCCGTGGACAGGGCAGACAGTATCTCTATTGAGAGTCAGATTGAGTTCTGCAAGTATGAATTGAAGGGCGGATCCTTCAGGGAGTACAAGGATCGTGGATACAGTGGTAAAAATACCACCAGGCCTCAGCTGCAGCAGCTTCTTGCGGATATCCGGCGAGGAGAGGTGGAAAAGGTGATCGTGTATAAGCTGGACAGGATCAGCCGTTCTATTCTGGACTTTTCTAATATGATGGAGCTGTTTCAGCAATATCAGGTAGAGTTTGTGTCTTCCACTGAGAAATTTGATACTTCCACGCCTATGGGCAGGGCAATGTTAAATATCTGTATTGTGTTTGCCCAGCTGGAGCGGGAGACGATCCAGAAACGTGTCTGTGATGCTTATTATTCCAGAAGCCAGAAAGGATTCCATATGGGAGGAAAGCCGCCCTATGGTTACAGGCTGGAGGAGATCGTAATGGATGGGATCCATACCAAGAAGCTGGTGGAGGAGCCGGAAGAGGGGGAGATTGTCCGGGAGATTTTTCGCATGTATTGTCAGCCGGAGACTTCTTATGGAGACATCACCCGGTATTATACGGAAAAGGGAGTCCTGTTTTATGGAAAGGCACTGATCCGTCCAATGCTTGCACAGCTGCTGAGGAATCCGGCTTATGTGCGGGCGGATATGGATGTGTACCGCTTCTTCAGAAGTCAGGGGACAAATATTGCCAGTGATCCGGGAATGTTTGACGGCATACATGGGTGTTATCTGTACCAGGGCAGAGGCGCGGATACAGATAAGCTTCAGAATCTGCGGGGACATATGCTTGTGGTCGGCCCTCATGAGGGGCTGGTTTCTTCGGAAATATGGCTGGGCTGCAGGATTAAGCTTCTGGGAAATAAAACAGTGGTGGCGAACCGGAAGGCTGTGAATACGTGGCTGGCAGGAAAGGTGAAATGTGGGCATTGCGGATATGCTTTGATGAGTGTGAAGACAAAGTCCGGAAAACAGTACCTGAGATGTACCAGGCGTCTGAATAACAAAGCCTGCCCAGGATGTGGGAAGATCTATACAGAGGATGTGGAGAAGCATGTGTATCAGGAGATGGTGAAAAAATTGAGAGAAGGTCAGGCTCCTATGGGACACAAATCCCTGAAGGATGATCCCAGGGTGCAGAAAATATACAGGGAAATAGAAAATCTGGAGAAGGAAATCGGACTTTTGGTGGAATCACTGGCAGGGGCAGGAGAGGTGCTGAGCAGTTATATTGATCAGAGGGTGGATGAACTGGAGCTGCTTCGCAGGCAGAAATCGGACGAGCTGGTAGTTTTGTCAGAAAATCATGCAACGCCGGAACAGCTGGAGAAGGTAGTGTCCAATATCAGTCTCTGGGATAATGTTGGATTTGATGAGAAACGGTTTACAGTAGATAAGATGATCACAGTTTTGAAAATTTCACCCGGAACTGTTCAGATCCAGTGGAAATTTTAAACAGCTCCGGGTATTGATCATAAGGTAAGAGGTTTGTTTTTTTCAAGCATTTGGTGGATGATGTCCTGAGTATATTCTCCAAGATGCTTCTTTGTTTCTTTGTCCAGCTCATCAGGGTAGATGGGCTTGCCGTATTCCACCACAACCTTTGCAGGACGGATTTTCGGGAAATGTGCTTCGAAAATGTCAGCAGAGTTGTTGATGGCAATGGGGATGATCGGGCATTTTGCCTTGGTGGCGATTTTGAAGCTTCCCTCATGGAAGGGGAGCATATCCAGGTCGTCTGTGTTTTTATTTCTGGTGCCCTCCGGGAAGATACAGATGGAAATGCCGGATTTGACTTTATCCACAGCTGCCAGGATGGTTTTCAGTCCCTGTTTGATGTCCTTTCTGTCCAGGAAGAGACAGTGGAGATATTTCATCCAGGTAGACAGCAGAGGGATTTTCTCCATTTCTTTTTTGGCAATGTAGCCGGTGCGGATAGGGCAGCGGCTGTAGGTGAGGAGGATGTCAAAGTAGCTTCTGTGATTACCGATATACAGGACAGGGGTGTCCTTCGGTACATTTTCCTCTCCTATTACTGTGACTTTGGATCCTGTGATCCACAGGATAAATCGAAATACAGCCTGAATGATCCGAAGAGAGCTGATATCCTTGGTCATAGGAGAAAATTTGCCGATGATCCATTCTACCAGTAAAATGGGGATAGACAGGATCAGGTATCCGATGACCACAATACAGACAAGAATAAAACGTATCATTTGTGAATCCTTTCCGGATCAGTCCCTGAGAGATTGATCCTAACGTCATTGTATTCATTATAAAGAATCTGTTCACAGCCTGCAAGTATAAATCCCGTTGGATCTGCATAGAATGCCTAGTAAAGAAATAGGCCGAGGTAGCATTGTGAGAAAAAAAGCCTGTATGGCCATGGTTTTTTTGCTGGCTGTAATGCTTCTGACCGGATGTGGGCTCATTAAGATAGAGGAGGGAGAACGCACTCCTTTGGAATATACAATTGTGAAACAGGAGGAAATCCCTGCAGAAGCAGTCCGCTTTATGGAACAGAAAAAGAAGAAGGGATTTCAGATGACCTATAAGGTGGAAGACAGTATGTATCTGATGAAAGGGTATGGCACTCAGGTAACAGGCGGCTACAGTATTCAGGTAGAGGAGGTCTCACAGTCGGAGAACGGAGTTTTCTGTAAAACCCGGCTTCTGGGACCTGCTGAGGGGAAACAGGGACAGGAGCCCTCCTATCCATGTATTGTTCTGAAAATAAAAAGTACGGATAAACCGGTACAATTCCTGTGAGGACAGGAAACAAAAAATAGAAATCTGAGTCTGTATATCATAGAAGGAGAGGATTAGAGAATGATGGAATTGAAGAAAGAAACTGTGCAGATGCTTCGGGTGAAAAGTAAGGCTGCCAGCCAGGTAACCTTTGACGAGGATTATAATGTGCCGGATACCAGACCGGATATAGGAAGGATGATTCAGAGTAAGGCGGAGATTTCCATGGATGAAGTGCGCCTTAGTGAAGGAAGGGCTTTTCTGAAGGGAAGCCTGAATGTAGATATGCTTTATGTAGGGGAGAAGGAAGGCAGAATATACAGTCTGGCAGCGAAGCTGTCGGTGGATGAGACTGTGAACCTGGAGGGCATAGAGGGCGGAGATAAGCTTTGCCTGAACTGGGAGATTGAGGATCTGAGCATCCATGTGATCCATTCAAGAAAGCTGAATATCAAGGCAATCGTAACCTTTTATGCTGTGGTGGATGAGACAACAGGGATTCAGATACCGGTGGCTCTGGAAGAAGAGGATATTTCGGTAAAAAAGAAACGGGTGAGGCTTATGAGTCTCTGTATACATAAAAAGGATACGCTGCGCATTAAGGAAGATATTGAACTGGCAGCGAACCGGCCTAATGTGGAGTCCCTTTTATGGCACACTATAGAACCCAGAAATCTGGATCTGCGGGTGGAGAAGGATAAAATACGTGTGAAGGGAGAGTTGGCAGTATTTATTCTTTATGAAGGGACAGATGAGGACGCTTTGCCGCAGTGGCAAGAATATACCCTGCCCTTTTCCAGGGAAATGGAGTGTCAGGGGTGTGGGGAGGAGCTGATCTCCCATATTGAGGTTTCCCTGATCCATCAGGGGATGGAGGTAAAACCGGATGGAGACGGGGAGGAGAGGATTTTTCAGGTAGATGCTGTACTGGAGCTGAATATGAAGCTGTACCGGGAGGTAGAGTATGACCTGGTCCAGGATGTATATACTCCTCTGAAAGAATGCGTGCTTCAGGGAAAACAGGAGGTCCTGGAAAGTCTTCTGGTGCGGAATTTGTCCAGATTCCGGATGAATGACAGAATTAAAGTGAAGGAAAGCCAGGGGAAAGTGCTGCAGCTTTGCCATAGCTGTGGCAGGGTGAAGATTGATAAGACCAGGATTACGGAGGAGGGAATCCAGGTAGAAGGAATTGTGATCCTAAGGCTTCTTTATATTATTGGCAATGATGAGATGCCCTTTTATTCCATGGAAGCTATGCTGCCCTTTACTCATGTGATCGATGCAAAGGGTGTGGGTCCAGACTGCAGGTATTTTCTGCATTCGGAGCTGGAGCAGCTTTCTGTGACTATGGCTGACGGAGATGAGATCGAGGTAAAGGGCACCGTAGGGCTGAATGTGCTGGTATTCAGGCAGTGGAAGGAAATGATCATTGATCATGTGGAGGAGAAACCTCTGGATATGAAGAAAATCCAGGATATGCCGGGTGTTACTGTTTATATGGTTAAGCCGGGAGATACGCTGTGGGATATTGCCAGATCCTTTTATACCACAGTGGAGGAAATATGCACTATGAACAGTCTGCAGGAGGCGGAGATCAGCCCCGGCCAGTCCCTGCTTCTGGTAAAACAGGTACAGAGCTAAAAGGCTGCCACTGGTTCTGTTATTGAAAAAATCCCGCAAAAAAAACAGAGTTTCCTGTATTGAAATCCTGATGAAAATGATTTAAAATAAAACTCAAGAATGTTTTGTATACAAAGTACAAAAGCCCGGTTTCCATACCGGGTATTTGCTGAAGAATAAAAAACAAAGGAATAAACGGAGGGTTATATGCGTTTACGTGCACTGGCGAAGATTAATTTGGGACTGGATATTCTGGGAAAAAGAGAGGATGGATATCATGAGGTGCGGATGATCATGCAGACCATTCAGATGTATGATGTGCTGGAGATAAAGAAAAAGAAAGCCCCCGGGATTTCTCTGTCTGTGAATTATCCATATATTCCCTGTGACGAGAGAAACCTGGTGTACAAAGCAGCCAAGCTTCTGATGGATGAATTTCAGGTAAAGGGTGGAGTTACCATCAGACTTGAAAAGTTTATTCCTGTATCTGCAGGAATGGCAGGAGGAAGCTCTGATGCGGCAGCAACACTGGTGGGGATCAATCGTCTGTTTAAACTTGGACTGAGCGAGAGGGAACTGATGGACCGGGCAGTAAAGATTGGGGCGGATGTTCCTTATTGTATTATGAGAGGTACAGCTCTGGCAGAGGGAATTGGTGAGAAACTTACCGGGATCACTCAGGTACCGGAGTGCTTTGTGCTGATCGGTAAGCCGGGAATCAATGTATCTACCAAGGCTGCCTATGAGAGCCTGAATCTGTCTGGGATTCAGACCCATCCGGATATTGACGGAATGATTCGGGATATTCAGAATGGTGATCTGCAGGGAATGACTGCCAAAATGGGAAATGTATTTGAACCGGGAATTATAGGCCAGTATCCTGTGATCCAGGAGATTAAGGATCTGATGGAGAGTCATGGGGCTTTGAAGGCTATGATGAGCGGAAGCGGCCCTACTGTGTTTGGCATTTTTGACAGTCAGGAGAAAATGAATGCTGCTGCGAAAATCCTGAGAGAGAGTAATCTGGCCAAAACAGTATTTGGAACCAGAGTCTTTAACAGGATTTGATATTGAAATATACAGAAGGAGCGGAGGAATATACAGATGACAAGTGAGTTTTCCGTAAATATGAATGAATATCTGCCACTGCGGGATGTGGTTTTTAATACTTTGCGTCAGGCAATACTGAAGGGGGAATTGAAACCGGGGGAGAGACTGATGGAGATTGCACTGGCAGAAAGGCTGGGAGTCAGCAGAACTCCTATTCGTGAGGCAATGCGCAAGCTGGAACAGGAGGGGCTGGTGGTGATGATCCCGCGCAGGGGAGCCCAGGTTGCCAATATTACAGAGAAGGATCTGAATGATGTTCTTGAGGTTCGTATTGCTCTTGAAAATGTTGCCATTGAAAAGGCTTGTGACCGTATGACTGAGGAGGAGATGAGCAAACTGTGGCTTGCAGCCAAGGAGTTTGAGCATACCATTGCAGAGGGAAATCTGGTAAAGCTGGCAGAGGCTGATGTGGCCTTTCATGAGATTATTTATCGGGCATCAGACAACAAGCGTCTGATCCAGGTGCTGAATAACATGCGTGAGCAGATCTACCGTTACAGGGTGGAGTATCTGAAAGAGGGAGAAACCAGGGATGTGCTGGTGAAGGAGCATGAGGAGCTGACCAAGGCTATCCGGGAGCGTGATGTGGAGCGCGCAAAGGAGCTGTCATTTCAGCATATTGAGAATCAGAGAATGGCGATCATGCGATCCATTGAGGCAGAGAATGCGGAGAAGGAGAAGCGGGAGAGAGAGAAGAGCAGAAATCATAAATAAAATTTCAAATTCCGGAGATTCTAAGAGAGGTGAAAGACCTCTCTTTTTTTGTGGAAAAAACAGGATGTGGAAAGTCATCCAAAGGAAAAGGACAGAGAGGAAAGTGAGTAAAAGGATAAAATCATGAGGAAATCAGGAGGGAAAGCATTGGAGCAGGAGAAAAAAAGGCAGCCGGAGCAGGAACAGGACAATGTACAGGACAGAAAGATCAGCTCCAGTCTGCGGGAAAATGAGAAATATCTGAGAAAACGGCTGGAAAACTGCAGTGATATTCTGATCCGTCCCATGCGGCTGGGAGAACAGCGAAAGGTAGATTGCCTGATGGTATATATTGAGGTTGCTGTTTCCAATATGATGCTGGATGATTCTGCCATTGGAAAAATGATCAATCATTTCTGGACTGTTTCCCCGGAACAGATTCGGGAGTTCGTTCAGTACAACAGTCTGGGAATCGCAGATGTAAAGAAGTTATCCGGAATGGAAGAGGCACTAAGTGCCATACTTACAGGAAATGCAGTTTTCTTTATGGATGGTTATGACAGGGCCATGAAAATATCGAGCAAAGGATATCCGGATATGGGAGTATCGGAAGCAGATAAAGAAAAGGTACTCAGAGGTTCCAGAGAAGGATTTTCCGACAGTGTGAAAAGTAATTCTGCGCTGGTGAGGAAGCGCCTGCGGGATACCAGGCTGAAGGTGGAGGAATACAATGTGGGTGTCCGGTCCCACACTCTGGTGCAGATTCTCTATATGGAGGATCTGGTCCATGAGGAGCTTCTGGAGGAGGTAAAGGAACGGTTGGGAGAGTTTGAGATTGACGGGATCCTGGACAGTGGGATGCTGGAGCAGCTGACTGAGGATGCATGGTATTCGCCTTTTCCCCAGTATCAGACTACAGAACGGCCGGACCGGGCTGTGCAGGAAATTCTCAACGGAAAGGTGGTGCTCCTGTGTGATAACTCTCCGGAAGCGTTGGTATTGCCTGGAAATTTTGGCAGCTTTATGGAGAGCAGCGAGGACTGGTATCACAGATTTGAGATGGCTTCCTTTCTGCGGATGCTACGGTATCTGGCAGTGCTGGCAGCTACCCTTCTGCCGGGACTTTATCTGGCAGTGATACGCTTTCATACCCAGATTCTGCCTGGGAATCTGATCCTTTCCTTTGCAGAGGCCAGGGAGGGAGTTCCTTTTTCCAGTGTGACAGAGCTGATTTTTCTGGAACTGTCCTTTGAATTGCTGCGGGAAGCGGGGGTGAGGGTGCCGGGTGCCCTGGGAAATGCCATTGGAATTGTGGGAGGCCTGGTAATCGGTCAGGCGGCTGTGGAGGCAAACCTGGTCAGCCCTATTGTGGTGATGATTGTGGCGCTTACAGCACTGGGATCTCTTGCAGTTCCCAATGAAGAGTTTGCGGCAGCATTTCGGCTGTTAAAATATGTTTTCCTTGTTATGGGAGGCGGCCTGGGGATTTATGGTATTGTTCTGGGAATATATCTTACAGCAGGACATCTGGCAGGGCTTGTCAGCTTTGGAATTCCTTATCTGATGCCCTTTGTGAAAAAAACTTCCGGAACCAATTCCGGGGAGGGAATCTGGCGGCTACCTATCCGCAGAAGGATCTTTCGGCCGGGCTATGCCAGAGAAGACCAGAGCCTACGGTTGAAAAGAAAGGAGCAGTCATGAGATTTGCAGAAAATAACAGGATTTCCCACAGACAGCTTTACAGGCAGATGATCCTGGGGTTTCTGGCGCCTTTTATTCTATGCATGTACGGAGCCGGGAAGCTGAATGGGATCAATGCATTGATGGGCATGGCAATGGCCTTGGTCCCGCTGGGGTTTTATGTGATCCTGCTTATTCGTATGACTCCGGTGTTTGAGAATCTGAAGAAAAGCGGAGGAGTTCTTGTGGGGCGGCTGACAGGATTATTTTTCATAGTGTTTATTCTTATGGCAGGCGGCTATATCCTGGCTGTTCTGGGACAGTTGGTGCCGGTAAGCCTGATTACAGGAATGTCTGAGGAATGGATTACTTTCTGGGCAGTTTTGGTGTGCATGACCGGAATCAGGGGAGGAATGCCCGGCAGAGGAAGAATGGCACAGATATCCGGAGGAGTGTTGCTGGGAGGCATGATTCTGATGATGATTCTGTGTATTCCTCAGGGAAAAGCAGAATATCTGCATGATATGGCTGCTGCATGGAAGTTTTCGGGCCAGGAGATTTTTGAGGGCTTTTACGGAACCATATGTGCGTTTTCTGCTGTAGGGCTTCTTCCCTTTCTCCTGGGAAATGTAGAGAAATATGCAAGTGCCGGGAAAACAGTTCTGGCGGGGATTCTCACATTGGGCGGAATCCTTATGGGAATGGCTGTGCTCCTTCCTGCTGTGCTGGGATATGGCAGGGTTGTTCAGGAGAGATATCCGGTGCTGCCGTTGCTGGACGGAGCAGACCTGCCGGGAAATGTGCTGGCCAGATTTGATGTACTGTGGATGGGTTTTCTGCTGTACAGTCTTCTGTTTGCCCTGGGAAGCCTTCTGCATTATAGCCGGCAGATCGCGGAAGGAGCAGGACTGGGATGGGGGAAGGTGTGGACTGTGGTCATAGCAGCTCTGATCTGGTGTATTGCCCGGACAGGAAAGTGGATTCTGGAGTCTTTTGGCTGGTATCTTGGCTATATTTTTGTTCCCGGTCTTTTGATCTGTCAGATATTTCTTTTTCTGAGGTCAAAAAAACGCCACAGAAAAAAAGGGGTGATAATTTCCGGAGTGCTTATTTGCAGTATAATGTTGGGGGGCTGTGCAGGGGCTGTAGAGCCGGAGAAAAGGATGTATGCCCTGGCTCTGGGGGTGGATGCCTCTGAGGATGGACTTCTGGTTTCCTATGGAATGCCTGATCTGCCTGAAAGTACAGGACAGGGAAAAGAGGAGGAAAATGGAAGCACCAGGGTGTTGGCGATCAGAGGAGAGAATTTTACACAGATAGAGGAGGCTTATGATCGTTCTCAGGAAAAATTCCGGGATCTGGGGCACCTTCAGGTGTTGGTGCTGGGGAAGCCGCTTCTGGAGGATGGAAGGTGGGAACTGGTGTTGGACTATCTGAAGCAGGAAGCCTTTGTGGGAGAGGATCTGTATGTATTTCAGGCAGAAAATGCCAGCCAGGTGCTGAACTGGCAGGGGCAGGATAATTCTTCTCTGGGAGAATATGTTACAGGGCTGATCGAAAACCGGATGTCCGGGCGCAGGGTGCATACAGTAACTTTGCGGCAGGTGTTTTATGAGAAATATAAAAGCCATACCATGCCAAAGCTGCCGGAAATTACAGTGACGGATTCCAGTCTGGAAATTTCTGTATAAAGTTTTGGGAACTGGAAATGCTTTCTGTAAGGAGGATATGGTTTATGGAGAAAAAAAGGCAAAGAAGACTGGTATTGTCTTTGGCAGCAGGACTTGTGGGGGCTTTTCTGGTAAATGCAGTACCGGAGAGAACAGAATATACAGAAAATATTTACAGAGAACAGGCACAGATCACTGCCTGGTGGGGATCTTTATATCCGAAATTCTGCTTTGCGGAAAAACCTGAGAATACAAAAGAAAAAGTAAAGATTTCCTTCTGGCTTGCACAGGTTCTCGATTGGTGTTAGAATAGGAAAATAACCCAAAGAGATGGAGATTGAGCAATGAAAACAGATAGAGAGGCACCGGTAGGCGTTTTTGATTCCGGTGTGGGAGGACTGACAGTAGCGCGGGAGATCATGCGTAACCTTCCTTCAGAGAAAATAGTATATTTTGGTGATACAGCGCGGGTGCCCTATGGGAATAAATCCCGGGAGACGGTCATCCGGTATTCGCACCAGATCTGCCGCTTTCTTCAGGAACAGCAGGTGAAGGCCATCGTGGTTGCCTGTAATACAGCCAGTGCGTTTGCTCTGGATGCTATCCGGGACGATTTTGACATTCCGATTATCGGGGTGATCGAAGCCGGTGCCAAGGTGGCTGCTGCCCGCACCAGAAATAAGCGTGTGGGGATCATTGGTACTGTGGGTACTGTGGGCAGCGGCATCCATGCAGAATATCTCAGGAAACTGGATCCGGAGATCACGGTATTTGGCAAGGCCTGCCCTCTTTTTGTTCCTCTTGTGGAGGAGGGATGGCTGCATGATCCGGTGACTACAGAGGTGGCGGCCAGATACTTAAGGGAGCTGCAGGATAAAAAAGTGGATACACTGATTCTGGGATGTACACATTATCCCCTGCTTCGTTCCACCATCCGGGAAATTATGGGAGAGGATGTGTGTCTGGTGAATCCGGCGTATGAGACAGCTCTGGAGCTGGGCAGACTGCTGGCGGAAAAGGGACTTTCCAGTACAGGGGCACAGCAGAAGGAGTTCCCTTATCGCTTTTTTGTCAGTGATCTGGCAGATGAGTTTAAGGAATTTGCCAATTCGATTCTTCCTTATGATGTGGAAATGACCAAGAAAATTGATATTGAGAAGTATTAAGGCGCTGTAAGGGCAGCCTGTCAGGAGCAGAGAAAGATGGATAAAGAAGTATTGATTCATGTAAAAGGTTTACATATGATTGATTCTCAGGGAGAAGAGGAGCCGGTGGAGATCATTGTGCCGGGAGAGTACTATTTCCGCAACGGAAGCCACTATCTCCGTTATGAGGAAATTGTGGAGGATTCCCGGAAGCCTACCATTAATTACATAAAAATGTCTCCCAAGGGCATGGAAGTCCGCAAAAAGGGAGTGGTCAATGTACATATGGTTTTTGAGCAGGGAAAGAAGAATATGACCTATTATTCGACTCCGTATGGAACCATTGAGATGGGGATCGCAGCCACCAATCTTTTCCTGGAGGAAAAGGACGGAGGACTGAACATGCAGGTGGATTATGCGCTGGATATGAACCAGGAGCATGTTGCAGATTGTTGCCTGGCTATTCAGGCACAGCCAAAGGACTGTAAGAAATTTACTTTATAACTGGTATGTCTGCCTGTACAGGCGAAAAAATAAGAAAGACTGCTGTGACAACAGCAGCCTTTTTTATTTTTGAGTTGATTATTTGTTCTTTTTGAAACGGCCGAAGAACCCTTTCTTTTTCGGAGCCGGAGCTTCCAGAGAACCACGGAGTCCTTTTACTCCTACGATATAAAGACCACTTACCTCTGCTTTGATCTCCTTTTTCACAGGGATAAGGTCGAAAACCTTCTCATCTGCGATCAGAATGGAAATCTTGGGGCCAACCTTTGCCTTGACGATTGGCAGCTTGGAACGGCGCATCAGCTTAGGGGTCTGATCAATAACCATCTGAGGAAGGCCGGATTCCTTCAGTGGCATCCTCTTTTTATCGATAACCAGCATGGAAATAGTTTGTTTGCTTGCTTCGATCTGAGCCTGCTGCTCTTCCTGTTTCTTCTGTGCTTTTTTGCCAAAGAAATATAAACCGATCAGTGCACCGATCAGGATAACAAGAATGACCAGAAGGACAATTGTTACTGTGCTCATTTGCATCCTCCTAATTAATGTAGTGTAAACATCATTGTTTTATTTTACCATTAAATTGTTGAAAACGCAAGTTACTGTTCGTGCAGGTTTTCGGAAAATAAGTGGAAATTTATTTATTTTCGGGGTATAATTAATTATGTATAACCTGTTTCCGGACGCAAAGCGAAAAGGAACAGGATGTTGTCTTTACTTATATGGATAAAGGAGAAAACTATGAGCGAAATGAAGCCTGATTCTGTTGAAACAGAGGAGAGACTTTTGGAAAAAGAACAGGATGTACCGGTGGAAGACGATGATAAAGCCTATGAAGAGCGGAAAGCTGCCAGACAGGAGCGCCGCAGACGTGAGAAGCGTAAAAGGAGGAACCGTCGTATTGTAGGCGGGATCCTTGTTGCTGCAGTGGCAGCCATAGGTGTTGGCGTGGGATTTTACGGAGAGGAGCTTCAGACTTTTTTTAAGGAGCAGCAGGTGAAAATTTCCCAGCTGACAGCAAGCAATAAAAAAGAAGAGAAAAAAGAGACTGCAGAGGATACAAAGAAAGCAGAAGCGACGGAAAAAGAAGAAACAAAGGAGACAGAGCAGACTTCTGCAAAGGTGGAGGAGACTCCTGCCCCTGAGGATAATCAGGAAACAATGACCAAAGAAGAGAAAAAGATATACAAAAGAGCCAAGCTTTACAGTCAGCAGTATAATTATGACAAGGCAATCAAGGTTTTGAAGGAAAGCTCTTACTATGAGACCAACAGCAGATTTCAGCATGCAGTGGAGGTATATCAGAAGAAAAAGGATTCCTGTGTATCCTGGCCGATCGATCAGGTGACACATGTGTTTTATCACACTCTGATTGCAGATACCTCTAAGGCCTTTGACGGAGATTACAAGGCTGCAGATTACGATCAGGTAATGACCACCATAGATGAATTTAATAAGATCACGCAGAGCATGTATGATAAAGGCTATGTAATGGTAAATATTTATGATCTGGCCAAGGTAGATGAGAATGGTAATATGAGCGCAGGAGAAATCCTTCTGCCGCCCGGTAAAGTGCCGTTTGTTCTTTCACAGGATGATGTGTGCTATTATCATTATATGGATGGTGACGGATTTGCCACCAAACTGGTGGTGGATGAGAACGGTAAGATCCGCAATGAATATGTAAATGATGATGGAAGTGTATCTGTGGGAGATTATGATATGGTTCCGCTGATCGACCGCTTTGTAGAAGAGCATCCGGATTTTTCCTATCGGGGAGCTAAGGGAATTGTGGCATTAACCGGCTATAACGGGATTCTGGGATATCGTACAGATATCAGCTATGAGACACGGCCCGATGATCTGGACCAGAATAAGGTAGACTGGCTGAACAGTCATCCGGATTTTAACCTGGATACTGAGAGAGAAGAAGCCAAAAAGGTTGCCCAGGCTATGAAAGAGGAAGGATGGGTCTTTGCCAGCCATACCTGGGGACATTTGAATGTAAGTCAGATCAGTCTGGAGAGACTCCAGGCAGATACCCAGAAGTTTAAGGAAAATGTGGATCCTCTGATCGGAGGAACAGATATCATTATCTTTGCTTTTGGTGCAGATCTTACAGGAGTGGAGGACTATTCCGGAGATAAATTTGAGTATCTGAAGAGCCAGGGCTATAATTATTATTGCAATGTGGACTCCAGTAAATATTACGTGCAGCTCCGTGACAGATATTTCCGCATGGGAAGAAGAAATCTGGATGGATACCGGATGTATTATAATCCGGATCTGCTGGCGGATCTGTTTGATGCCAGCTCAGTATTTGATTCTGCCAGACCGGTACCGGTACCGCCTATGGGGCAGAATTAACGGAGTATAGCGATAGAAGGGAGAGAATATGAAGAAAAGAATATATCTTGCCATGCTTGCTGCATGTCTGGCGCTGACAGTGACAGGCTGTGGGGAAAGTGGAAAAACAGGGACAGATACTGCAGAGACACAGGAGAATTCAGATGGAAAAACTGTGGAGGCAGGGGTTTCCAGGCTGGTTTCTGTTGATAATGTAGATAAATACATCACTTTAGGAGAGTATAAGGGGCTGATTCTGGATAATACAGTGGAGGTCATCACAGATGATGATGTGCAGGCCAGAATCGACCAGGAGCTTCAGGATAAAGCAGAGGCAGTTTCTGACGGAGCTCAGGAAGGTGACCTGGTCACAGTGAATTATGTGGGAACTATTGACGGAGAGACTTTTGACGGAGGAACTGCCAATAATTATGATTTTATCATAGGAAACGGCGGGATGTTCCAGGAGTTTGAGCAGGGTGTGATTGGCATGAAGAAGGGGGAGACAAAGGAAATTTCTATTGATTTCCCTTCAGATTACAGTGACAGTACACTGGCAGGAAAAAAGGCAGACTATAAGGTGACTGTCCAGAATGTCCGCCGTGCTCCTGAGCTTACAGATGAATGGGTAACAAAAAATACAGATTATACCACAGTAGAAGAATACCGGGAGGGAACCCGTAAGACTCTGGAAAAGGAAGCCAGGGAATCTGCAGGTGAGGTGCTGAAAAACACTGCGTGGAATACAGTTCTGGAGAACACAGAGGTAAAGGAATATCCTGAGGCAGATGTGGAAAATGCGATTTCTGAATTTCGTAAAAGTATGGAGGTCTATGCGAAGCAGGCAGATATGACACTTGAGGAGTTTGTGGAAAGTCAGGGAATCTCCCAGGATGCTTTTGATGAGCAGAGCCGCCAGTATGCAGAGGGCAAGGTAAAGCAGAACCTGATCGTTCAGGGTATTATGGATGCAGAGGGACTTTCCCTGGATGATAAGGAAAGCCTTAAGGTGCAGGAGGAGCTTGTAAAACAGATGGGAGCTGCTAATCTTGCAGAACTGGTAGATACCTACGGGCAGAGCTATGTGGATGAGTCTGTGGGACTGCTGCGGGTGGAAGACTTTATTGTGAAGAATGCAGAAATAAGTGAAAAGGCAGTAAACGGAGACACAGTAGCAGATAATGCAGAGGGTGCTGCGGAACAGGCAGAGGATTCTGCATCAGAAGACAGTCAGACAGAAGAGTCAGAAGTGGATCAGAATCTGGAAGATGAGCTTGGTACAGAAACGGAATAGTGATTGTATTTACCGGGTAAATGAGTTATGATAGAGCAATAAGAGATACTTGACATGAATATTAAACAAAAAGTGGGGAAAAAGTAACAATGGATAAGCGGGTTTTGCGTGAAAGAATGCGCAGAAAAAAACGTCAGATGATGATCAGGCGCTATACAAGATTAGGCCTTTATGTCGTGGGACTGATTCTGGCAATTGTATTTGTGGTCAGAGGGATTATAATTCCTGTTGCACATCGTGTAGCCGGAGGCGGTAATACAGAGAAAACTGTAGAGGCTCAGGCACAGACTGAGCAGACTGCTGATCCGAATGCAGCAGTGAGACAGCCGCTGAGGGGAAAATCAGATACAGATAAAATAGGCACCATGACTGTTGGATGGCATGAGGATTCCAATGGGAAATGGTATCAGAACGCAGATGGTACATATTATGCCGGGGGCTTCCAGGAGATTGACGGACAGACATATGCCTTCGATTCCAATGGATATTTACAGACCGGCTGGGTAACCAAGGGAGTGAATGATTATTTCTTCAAGGATGACGGTACCTATGATCCGTCTCAGAAGCGCCCCATGCTGGCGCTGACTTTTGATGATGGTCCGGGACAGTATACAGATGAGTTGCTGGATTGCCTGGAACAGAATAATGCTCATGCAACATTCTTTATGCTTGGCCAGAATGTCGGTGAATATCCGGATGCACCAAAACGTATGCTGGAACTTGGCTGTGAGATTGGAAGTCATTCCTGGGATCATACACAGCTGACTACCATTGATCTTGATGCAGTTGCAAAGCAGTTTTCTGATACAGATGATGCGTTGATTCAGGCATGCGGACAGGCTGCCAGTGTGGCACGTGCGCCTTACGGAGACGGAAATTCAGATATTTATAATACTGTAAATAAGCCGTTCTTTATGTGGTCTCTGGATACAGAGGACTGGAAGCTTATGGATGCAGATGCAGATTACAGTGCGGTAATGAATGGAGATCTGACAGATGGAAGTATCATCCTGATGCATGATATTCATGAGCCATCTGTAAAGGCAGCTTTGAGGCTGATACCAGATCTTATTGCAAGGGGATATAAACTTGTAACTGTAAGTGAGATGGCAGAAGCCAAGAATGTAACCTTGCAGAATGTATGTTATGTGGATTTCTGGCAGAGTACTCTGGACAGCGGACAGGTTCCGGGATATCAGGGCGGTTCTGATGCAGCAGCTTCTGCAGACGGAACAGATGGTACATCTGATGCAAGTACAGACTCTTCTGACGAAAGTGAGGATTATTCTGATGGAAGTTCAGATTCCGGAGATGGAAGCACAGATGACAGCAGCTATGATGATGGTAGCTATGACGACGGAAGCAATAATGATTCCGGAGATTACAGTGATGATAATGTAGATTATGGGGACGGATACGAATAAACAATGAATTTCAGAGATCTGTCCGGATAAAAGAAAGAAGAGCAGTTCCTGTAAAACTGTGATATATACTCAGAATTGCAGATATATCGCAGAGGGGACTGCTCTTTTTTTGATATCTGCAAATTGCTCCGCTGATTTACGTTGACCTTTTGACTCTGATATCATGAAATGAAAAGGTTATAGTTAATGATTTTTACAAAAAACACATAAAATCATCAAAAAAATTGTTGAATATACACAGAAATATAATTGACGTAGAGGATGGTCATTGGTATAATAAAGGCTATAGAATGACTAAAGGTCAGTTCGTTAAGGGAGGACTCCAGATGGGTGAAAATATGAAATTTACAGATTTAGACCAGTATTTATTTGGTCAGGGGACCAACTATGAAGTATATAAAAAATTAGGAGCACATCCTGGTACCCGACGTGGCAAAAAGGGGGTATATTTTGCTGTTTGGGCACCTAATGCACAGGCAGTGTCAGTGATCGGAGATTTTAATGGCTGGGATGAGACTGCAAATCCCATGAAGAAAGTGGGCCCCATCGGGGTTTATGAGGTTTTTGTACGGGGAGCAGAGATCGGACAACTGTATAAGTTTTTTATTACAGGCGCTCACGGGGAGAAGCTTTACAAAGCAGATCCCTATGCGAATGAGGCTGAGAAGCGCCCCGGAACTGCATCCAGGATTACAGATATTACAGATTATAAATGGAAAGATGCTACATGGATCAGAAACAGAGAAAAGTATGATTATAAAACACAGCCCATGGCGATTTATGAAGTACATCCCGGTTCCTGGATGAAGCATGGATGGACAGAAGAGAATGAGGAAGGCTTTTATAATTATCGTGAATTAGCCCCTGTTCTTACTGATTATGTGAAGAAGATGGGATATACCCATGTAGAACTGATGGGAATTGCAGAACATCCCTTTGACGGATCCTGGGGATATCAGGTGACCGGATATTACGCTCCTACCTCCCGTTATGGAACACCTCAGGATTTCAAATATATGATTGATTATTTCCATCGCAATAAGATTGGAGTTATCCTTGACTGGGTGCCGGCACATTTTCCAAAGGATGCCCATGGTCTGGCTAACTTTGACGGAACTGCAGTGTACGAGCATGAGGATCCCAGACAGGGAGAGCATCCGGAGTGGGGTACAAAAATATATAATTACGGCCGTCCGGAGGTAAAGAACTTCCTGATCGCCAATGCTCTCTACTGGGTAGAGGAATGCCATGTAGACGGACTGCGAGTAGATGCGGTGGCATCCATGCTGTATCTGGACTATGGTAAAAAAGATGGCGAGTGGGTTGCAAATAAGTACGGCGGAAATAAAAATCTGGAAGCCATTGATTTCTTTAAGCATCTGAACACAGTAGTGCAGGGAAGAAACCATGGAACTGTTATGATCGCAGAGGAATCTACTGCCTGGCCGAAGGTTACAGGAGATGTGGAGGAAGAGGGACTGGGCTTCAGCCTGAAGTGGAATATGGGCTGGATGAATGACTTCCTGGAATATATGAAGCTAGATCCTTATTTCCGTAAATATAACCATAATAAGATGACATTTTCCATGACTTACGCATATAGTGAGAGGTATGTGCTGGTACTTTCCCACGATGAGGTGGTTCATCTGAAATGCTCTATGCTGGAAAAGATGCCCGGAAGCCCGGAGGAGAAAGTGAAAAATCTGAAGGCTGCATATTCCTTCATGACCTGTCATCCAGGTAAGAAGCTTCTGTTTATGGGACAGGATTTCGGACAGCTTAGAGAGTGGAGCGAGGAGAGAGAAATTGACTGGTTCCTGCTGCAGGAAGAACCGCACAGAAAGCTGCAGGAATATTATGCAGATCTTCTTACGATTTATAAGAAATATCCTGCTCTTTATGCTATGGATAATGATCCGTCCGGTTTTGAGTGGATCAACGCCAATGATGGAGACAGGAGTATCTTCAGTTTTGTAAGAAAGTCACCTACAGGAAGAAATAATATTTTGTATGTGGTTAATTTTACTCCTGTGGATCGTCCGGATTACAGAGTAGGTGTGCCAAAGAAAAAACAATATAAGCTGATCATGGATGAAGAGGGACTGGTAACAGAAACAAAAACCTTTAAGGCTGAGAAACAGGAGTGCGATAACAGACCATTTTCCTTCGCATATCCGCTTCCTGCTTACGGAGTTGCAGTATTTACCTATTAAACATGGTAAAGCGTTAAAAATTCGTGCAAAATAAATAATTGCTTTTTCTTTCTGAGTGCGATATAATGAGCGCGAACAGGAAGAGTTGGTTAAGTTTGTACATGTTGAAAGGAGAAAAAACATGAAGGTATCTAATATTAAAGACATTGATAAATTTTTTGAAGTAGTAGACAGCTGTGATGGTAAGGTGGAATTAGTAACAGGTGAAGGCGATAGACTGAACCTGAAATCTAAGTTATCCCAGTATGTATCTCTGGCAAACATTTTCTCAGGCGGAGAGATTCCGGAGCTTGAGATCGTTGCATATGAGAAAGAGGACATTGATAAATTAATGAGCTTCATGATCAACGGCTGATCATAGAATATACCAAGGGGCATGATATCATGCCCCTTTCTTTAAAGGGCAAAGTGTGTAAAAAAGCTTTGGAACTGTAACTGACAGTATACATATACGGCTGGAAACCAGGGGGCGGACTGCTTCCTGGTCAAAGTGCGTTAAGGTACAATAAACAGTAATCAGAAAGAAAAGGAGAAAAATGAATCATGGCTACAAAAATTGATATTATTTCCGGTTTCCTTGGAGCCGGCAAAACTACATTGATCAAAAAACTTCTGAAAGAAGCATTTGCAGATGAGCAGGTGGTACTGATTGAAAATGAGTTTGGTGAGATCGGTATTGACGGAGGTTTCCTGAAAGAGGCGGTAATCCATATCCGTGAAATGAATTCCGGATGTATCTGCTGCTCCCTGGTTGGTGATTTCGGAACTTCTCTGAAGGAGGTTGTTGAGAAATATCATCCGGACAGAATTCTGATCGAGCCATCCGGTGTAGGTAAATTATCAGATGTGATCAAAGCAGTACAGGGGGTCCAGGGAGATGTGGATATTGTACTGAACAGCTATACCACTGTGGTAGATGCAAAGAAATGCAAGATGTATATGAGAAACTTTGGCGAGTTCTTTAATAATCAGGTGGAATATGCGGGAGCGGTTATTATGAGCCGTACGGATATTGTAGATGAGAAAAAAGCGCAGCAGGCAATGGAGCTTCTTCGTGAGATCAATGGAAAGGCTGCCATCATTACCACTCCGATCGAAAAACTGGATGGTAAGAAGATTCTTGAGGTTATGGAGAAACCGGTATCTCTGGCAGATGAGATGATGGAGGAAGAGGTTTGCCCGGAATGTGGACATGTGCACAATCATGAGGAGCATGACCATCACCACCATCATGACCATGAGTGCGGCTGCGGCCACGATCATGAGGAGCATGAGAATCATCATCACGATCATGACCATGAGGAGCATGAGCACCATCATCACGACCACGACCACGAGTGCGGCTGTGGCCATGATCATGAGGAGCATGAGCACCATCATCACGACCATGACCACGAGTGCGGCTGCGGCCATGATCATGAGGAGCATGAGCACCATCATCATGACCATGAATGCGGCTGCGGTCATGATCATCACCATCATCATGCAGATGAGGTCTTTACAAGCTGGGGACGTGAGACAATCCGTAAATACAGCCAGAATGAATTAAAAGAAATGCTGGATGCGCTGTCTGAATCCGGGGATTACGGTATTATCCTCCGTGCCAAAGGAATGCTTCCTGCTGAGGACGGAACCTGGATCTATTTTGATATGGTTCCTGAGGAAACAGAAATTCGTGAGGGTGCACCGGAATATACAGGACGTCTCTGTGTGATCGGTTCCAAATTAAAAGAGGATAAGCTGGCTGAATTATTTAAACTTGCTTAATGATGTTGTAAAAATAAAAGGTTAAAGGAAATAATATTATGGAAGATATCAAGGTTCCCATTTATCTCATTACCGGTTTTCTGGAAAGCGGCAAGACCACTTTTCTGGATTTTACATTGCAGCAGGAGTATTTTTCCATTGATGGAAAAACTCTGCTGATCCTCTGTGAAGAGGGAGAAGAGGAATATGACAAGGAAAAACTGAAGCTTGCAAACACAGTAGTTGAGGTGATCGAGGAAGAGGATGACCTTACACCTCAGCGTCTGGCTGCCATGGATATTATCCATCAGCCGGACCGTGTGGTTATAGAATACAATGGAATGTGGCTTGTGAGCAAATTTGAACAGATGGAACTGCCGGAAGGCTGGGGGATTGAACAGGAGATTACCTGTGTAGATGCCACTACCTACCAGGTGTACATGGCAAATATGAAATCTCTGTTTATGGATATGGTCAGAAATACAGATATGGTTATTTTTAACCGCTGTAAAGAGGGAGATCCTCTGCCAGCATACAGAAGGGGAATCAAGGTTGCCAATCAGAGTGCAGAGGTTATTTTTGAAGATGAAGAAGGGGAAATGGAGGATATTTTCCAGGATGAGCTGCCCTTTGACATCAATGCACCTATTGTGGAGATCCCCCCTGAGGATTATGGAATCTGGTTTGTAGATGCCATGGATAATCCGGATACCTATGTGGAAAAAACCGTACGTTTTAAGGGACGTGTGATGAAGCCACGTGGAATGGGAAGCAAATTTTTTGTTCCTGGACGTGTGGCTATGACCTGCTGTGCGGATGATACCACTTTCCTGGGATATATCTGCAGAAGTGATTATGCTCCTCATATCAAAGAAGGAAGCTGGGTGGAGGTAACTGCGAAGGTTGCTTTTGAAAATCGTACAGAATATCAGGGAGAAGGTATAGTTCTTTATGCGTCAGATGTAAAGGAATGTGAACCTTTAAAAGAAGAAATGGTATATTTTAACTAGGGAGAAAATATGTACTTAGTAGTTGGTTTGGGAAACCCGGGGCGGCAGTATGAGGCTACCCGCCATAATATGGGTTTTGATACAATAGATTATCTGGTGGAGGAATATAAGGTTCCCCAGGGTGGCGTGAAATTCAATGCCATGTATGGAAAGACTGTGATCGGCGGTGAGAAGGTGATCCTTATGAAGCCGTTATCCTTTATGAATTTAAGTGGTGGTCCGGTCAGGGATATGGTGAATTATTTCAAGATCGACCCGGAGACAGAGCTGATCGTAATCTATGACGATATTGACCTGGATCCGGGACAGCTCAGGATCCGCAAGCAGGGAAGTGCAGGCGGGCATAACGGGATCAAGGATATTATCCGTCAGCTTGGCACAGAGAAATTCCTGCGGATCAAGGTGGGAGTAGGTGCCAAGCCCAAGGGCTGGGATCTGGCAGATTATGTTCTGGGAAGGTTTTCCACAGAAGACAGAAAAATTGTGGATGAAGCCATTGCAAGAGCAGGGAAGGCTGTGGATATCATGATTTCCCAGGGACCAGATGCTGCCATGAATGAATTCAATAAAAAGGCAAATTTATGACTGTTTCGGGAGATTAGGCATGAAAGCTTTTTTGACACCTCTGCAGGGGCTTGCAGAGTTTGAACAAATTTGTGAAAAAGGCAAAAAAAATAAAGGAGTCCTTCAGGTTTCCGGGTGTCTGGAATCCCAGAAGGCTCATTTAATATATGGCCTTTGTCAACTGGCGCCATTTCGTCTGATCCTGGCAGAGGATGAGCGGCGTGCCAGGGAGATTTATGAAGATTATCGATTTTACGATAAAAAGATATATTTATATCCTGCCAGGGATCTGCTATTCTTTCAGGCAGATATTCATGGGAATCTGTTGATCCGCCAGAGAATGCAGGTGGTCCGTGCGCTTATGGAGGAAAAGGAACTGGCTGTTGTTACCAGTATTGATGGCTGTATGGATTTTCTGGAATCTCTGGAGCAGATAAGGGAACAGCTTCTGCATTTTACCAGCGACAGCACGGTGAATATAGATGCTCTGAAAGCCAGGCTGGTATGGCTGGGCTATGAAAGGGTAGGACAGGTAGAAATGCCGGGGCAGTTTTCCATTCGTGGCGGTATTGTAGATATTTATTGCCTGACAGAGGAGAATCCCTGGAGAATTGAGCTGTGGGGAGATGAGATTGATTCTATCCGCAGCTTTGATGCAGAGAGCCAGCGTTCTCTGGAAAATCTGGAAGAGATCACAATTTATCCTGCTGTGGAGCATCCGGGGGAGAAGGCCCAGCTTTCTTTTCTGGATTATTTTCCTGCCCAGAAATCTGTGGTTTTTCTGGATGAACCAAATCGTCTTGTGGAAAAAGGACAGGCTGTGGAGGAGGAATATAACCAGAGCCGTCTGCACAGAGCAGAAAAGGGAGAGAAGAATCTTCCGGAAAACTGGCTTTGTTCTTTTGAAAAGGTACAGAAGGAGCTGAACAAACGAAATTGTATTGCACTCTGTGCACTGGAGCCCAGACAGGCTGGCTGGAAGATCAATGAAAAATTTTATATAGAGGCAAAGTCTGTAAATTCTTATAACAGCAGCTTTGAGCTTCTGACAAAGGATCTGGAACAGTACAAAAGACAGGGATACAGGGTTGCGCTTCTTTCCGGTTCCAGGACCAGGGCAGAGCGTCTGGCAAAGGATCTTCAGGAACAGCAGCTTTCGGCTTTTTACAGTCAGGATTATGACCGGCAGATTCAGCCGGGAGAGATTATGGTGGTCTATGGCCATGCGAAAAAGGGATTTGAGTATCCCCTGACCAAGTTTGTGGTCATGACAGAATCTGATATTTTTGGCCATGAGCAGAAAAAGCGAAAAAAGAAAAAGAATTATAATGGAAAGCGCATTCAGGATTTTGCAGAGCTTTCCATTGGAGATTTTGTAGTTCATGAAAGACATGGTCTGGGTATTTACCGGGGCATTGAGAAGGTTGAGGTTGACCGGGTGGTCAGAGATTATATCAAGATCGAGTATCAGGGAGGAAGTAATCTCTATATTCTGGCTACCCAGCTGGATTCTCTTCAGAAATATTCCGGAGGGGATGCTTCAAATACTCCTAAACTGAATAAACTGGGAACTTCTGAATGGAACAAGACAAAAAGCAAGGTCCGGGGTGCTGTAAAAAATATCGCAAAGGAACTGGTGGAGCTCTATGCGGCCCGCCAGGAGAAGGAAGGGTATGTGTGTGGCCCGGATACTGTGTGGCAGAGAGAGTTTGAGGAGATGTTTCCCTATGAGGAAACAGAGGATCAGCTTGCTGCCATTGAGGATGCCAAAAGAGATATGGAGAGCACCAGGATCATGGACCGGCTGATCTGTGGAGATGTGGGATATGGAAAAACAGAGGTAGCGCTCCGGGCAGCCTTCAAGGAGGTACAGGAGAGCAGACAGGTGGCATATCTGGCGCCTACCACCATTCTGGCTCAGCAGATTTATAATACTTTTGTCCAGCGAATGAAGGAATTTCCGGTACGTGTGGAGCTGCTCTGCCGTTTCCGCACGCCTGCCCAGCAGAAAAAGGCAATTGAAGATCTGAAAAAAGGACAGGTGGATGTGGTGATCGGAACCCACAGGATTCTGTCCAAGGATGTGAAATTTAAAAATCTGGGCCTTCTGATCGTAGATGAAGAGCAGCGTTTCGGGGTCACTCACAAGGAGAAGATAAAGCAGCTGAAAAAAGATGTGGATGTACTTACTCTTACTGCCACGCCTATTCCCAGAACCCTTCATATGAGTCTGATCGGTATCAGAGATATGAGCGTGCTGGAGGAGCCGCCCATGGACAGAATGCCTATCCAGACTTATGTAATGGAGTATGATGAAGAGACTGTACGGGAAGCCATTAACCGGGAGCTTCGCAGAGGCGGGCAGGTGTATTATGTTTACAATCGGGTAACGGATATTGCAGATGTGGCATTGCGCATTGCAAAGCTGGTGCCTGAGGCAAGAGTAGATTTTGCCCACGGGCAGATGAGTGAGCGGGAACTGGAAAATGTTATGTACGGTTTTGTAAATGGAGATATTGATGTGCTGGTTTCTACTACGATCATTGAGACCGGATTGGATATTTCCAATGTAAATACCATGATCATCCATGATTCAGACAGATATGGACTTTCCCAGCTTTATCAGCTGCGAGGCAGAATCGGACGGTCTAACCGCACGGCTTACGCATTTTTGATGTACCGAAAGAATATGATGCTGAAGGAGACTGCAGAGAAGAGACTGGCTGCAATCCGTGAATACACAGATCTGGGAAGCGGCTTCAAGATTGCCATGAGGGATCTGGAGCTTCGTGGTGCAGGAAATCTTCTGGGAGCCCAGCAGCATGGGCATATGAATGCAGTTGGATATGATCTGTATTGCAAGATGCTCAGTGAAGCGGTAAAAGAAGCCAAAGGAATCCATACAATGGAAGATTTTGACACATCCATTGACCTGAATGTAGATGCTTATATTCCGGATACTTATATTGGAAATGAGTTTCAGAAGCTGGATATTTATAAACGGATTGCAGGAATTGAAAATCAGCAGGACTATGATGATATGCTGGAAGAGCTTCTGGACCGGTTCGGAGAACCGGGAAAGGCTGTGCTGAATCTGTTGGCTGTAGCCAGATTAAAATCCATTGCCCACAGGGGTTATGTGACGGAAATCAAACAGCTGGGGAAAGAGGTGCGTATTACTCTATATGAAAGGGCAAAGCTGAATCCTGCAGGAATTCCTCTGCTGATGCAAAAGTATGGACGGAGTCTGCAGTTTAAAAATGACCGGGAACCTAAGTTTACTCTGAATCTCAGAGATCATCTGATCCAGGCACTTACAGAGTTTGCAGGAGAGCTGGAGAAAATGGCAGAAGGATCGGAGATGTAACAGAAAGAAAGATATCTGGGATTTCGGGAAAATCGTGATGAAAGTGTGAATTGTATGAGATATTTTACAATTTGCCTTGCCCTCAGACTGAAAAAAGATTATACTGAAATAAGCGCACAGGACGGAAGGATAATATTCCTGTGAATATATGGAGGAAGAAATGAAAAAAATGATGAAAAGAACAGCCGCTGTGACTCTGGCAGGCATTATGTCAGTGGGACTGCTTACAGGCTGCGGAAGCAAAACAATAGACGGAACAAAAACAGTAGCTACTGTAGACGGAACTGAGATTCCTCTTGGCGTGGTAAGTCTTTATGCCCGTCAGCAGCAGGAGCAGACAACTGCCATGTATATGAGCTATATGGGAAGTGCTAATAATATCTGGGATCAGACTGCAGATGAGGATTCCGGAAAGACTTACGGAGATCAGGCAGTGGAGAGCAGCCTGAAGTCTGTAGAGACTATGTATATCCTTAAGGAAAAGGCTGCTGACTATAAGGTTGAAGTGACAGAGGATGAGGAAAAAGCCATTGCAGATGCAGCTTCACAGTTCATGGCTTCCAATGGAGAGGATACGATCAAAGAGCTTGGAGTTACCGAGGATCAGGTAAAGACTCTGTTAGAGCTTCTCACCATTCAGAAGAAGATTTATGATCCTATTGTTGTGGAGGGCAATATTACAGTTTCCGATGATGAAGCAAACCAGTCTTCTTTCACATATGTCAGCATTTCTACCAGTGGTGATGATGTGACTGATGAGCAGAAAGAGGAAAAAAAGAAACAGGCTCAGGAGATTCTGGACAAGATGAAAGAAGATCCTACTGCTGATATGAGTGAAATTGCTAAGAGCGTGGATGACAGTTATTCTGCAGTAGAGGGCAATTTTACAACCAAAGAGAGTGATGAGGATAGCGAGGATGAGGATTACAGTTCTACCGCATATCCGGATGAGGTTCTGAAAGTACTCCGTGGTCTGAAGGATGGAGAGGTTGCTTCTGATATTATTGAGACAGATACAGGATATTATGTAGTAAGACTGGATAAGGTTCATGATGATGATGCAACCGCATCCAAGAGAGAATCTCTGAAGAACTCCAAGGAGAGCACCTACTATTCCGATACTACAAGTGATTGGCTGGACAGTGCAAAGACCGATGTGAACAAGAAGGTTCTTAAAACTCTGAAGATTACAGATAAGCATACCTTCACAGCACCTACACCTACTCCAACACCTGAGGTAACTGAGGAAGCAACAACCACACCTGAGGCAGAGGAAGAAGCAACAGAGACACCTGCAGCAGAAGAAGAGGTAACAGAGACACCTGAGGCAGAGGAAGAAGCAACAGAAACACCTGCAGCAGAAGAAGAGGTAACAGAAACTCCTGCGGCAACAGAAGCAGCAGAATAAAAATGAGATAAAATGAAAGCCGGCTATATCAGTTCGTTGGATTGATATAGCCGGTTTTCATTTTGGGCAGTATCAGAAAATTACAGTATCCCTGCCGTTAGTCTTGCCATAATATAGCTTGTCATCTGCATGCTTGACCATTTCTGAAGGACTGGAGTGATAATCGTATTCCTCCAGACCAAAGGTCATAGTTACATGAAGGGAGACATCCTTATAAACGATCGTTAGATCAGAGACTGCTAATCGGATATTATCCATCAGTGCGCTGGCTTCATCCAGATTGAGTCCGGGAAAGAAAAAGAGAAATTCTTCACCGCCCCATCTGCACACATGTCCCAGTCCCAGGGTTTTTTCCTTGAAAAGCTTTGCCAGATCAGTGAGGACCTGGTCTCCGCAGTTATGACCATAGGTATCGTTTACCTTTTTGAAAAAATCAATATCTCCGATAGCAATACTGAAATTTTCGGTTGGATTTGCTGCAATATGATTTTTCAGGATATCCTCCATACGTCTGCGGTTATACAATGTGGTAAGAGGATCTGTGGCTGCCTGCTGCTGCAATTCCATGTTGTAGAGAAAAAGGTGTTTCTCTGCTTTTTGAAGATTAGAACTGAAAGTAATGCAGACTAATACCATAATAATAAAGGAAAGTACAGTGTTTACAATCTGCAAGATCAGCATTTGTTCATTATTCAGAGAATATACAGGGGCATTGAGCTGACAGTTGAAAAATAAAGCCATTCGCAGGAAAAACAGGAAAATGGTAAAAACAATTTTATTGAACAGCCGGTCATAGATGGAAAACATGGAAACCAGCAATAACGGCATCATGAAATTGATTCCACCACAATTCCATCCATAGCAGTAAATGAAGTAAGTGATCCATCCTACGGAAATGCATACATAAAACAGAAGATTCCATCGGATAGGAATGGTGTTAACTTTTTTCCTGGCTATACAGGAGGCTGCTATCCAAAATAATACGGGGATACAGTTCCTGACATATCCCATTTGCACCAGGCAGATAATAAAGATAGCAAAATAGGCGATATAAATATTGTAGGATCTGGTCAGAATCAGGGAATAGTAGACAGGGGTTGATTCTGGCAGATTCTCCTGAGGTTTTTTTGTGTTCATACAAAATCCTTTACTGAAAATTTATATTATATAAGATGAAAATGTTTTAAAGCATTTGCAATTCCGTCCTCTTCTATAGGAGTGGTCTGATAGGTGCAGTAAGGCAGGAGCAGGGGGTCTGAGTTCCCCATTGCAATGCTAGTTTTGGCATATTTAAGCATAGGAAGATCATTGGTGCTGTCACCGAAGGCATAGGTATTCTCAATGGAAGCCCCAAGGTAATCGGAGAGAAACTGAATGCCTGTAGCTTTGCTGTAGTCTTTCTGGGCCAATTCCCAGGCTGCATCTTCATGAACAAAACAGGTGAAATGCAGGTCTGCAAATTTGCGGAACTCCTGCCTGTCAGATTCTGCAGTAGGAAATACCAGAAATTTGTCAAATGTGAAGTTCTCATATTCCTGGGCAGTGTACAGAGAAATGTCCTCTGTAACAGCTACCTTTTTCAGATTCTGTATAGCATCCGGCAAATCATAGGAAGAGCTGTCATACAAAATTTTGTCCGGCCGTTCAAAGCAGGCGGGAAGTCCGCACTGTCGAAGCCTTTCCACAATTTCTCTGCATAACGGGTTTGGAATAGAGCTGGAAAGCAGAAGTTTGTCGTGGAGATAGATCTGGCTTCCGCAGCCACATACATATCCGTCAAAATTCATTTCCCGGATCATATCCGGAAGCATCGTGTAGGTACGCCCGGAATTAATGAAAAGCAGATGACCATTTTTACGGGCAGCCTTTAATGCCTGCTGTGTACTGTCTGGGATTGTCCAGGGATAAGCGGTGAGCAGCGTGCCGTCGATGTCAAAAAATAAAAGTTTTTGATCTTTATTCATCCAGAGAATCCTCCTCATCTGAGACAGATTTCTCTCCGGTGTGTATACGGATGCCATTGAGCTCTACGTCACCTTCCATAGGGATGACCAGACATTTTACACCGTCAATAAGCTTTGTTTCCACAAGTGCGGCCCGTTCAGGATCTACATGTACTACCACATCAGGTGTTTTGATCTCAAAACGTCGGGTGTTGGTGATATTTGAGGCTACCAGAGAGGATTTTTCTCCGGCATTGATTTCATATTGTTCATCAAAGGACTGGAGCTTCTCATCCTCTACACCGCAATCTTCAAAAAGTCGTTTGACTTCAGATTTGGTAAGGACTACAGGTTCAGGCTCATCCTTCTGGGATTCGATCAGTTCATTCAGCTTTTCGTGAATATTCATAACTGTATCATAGTTGCAGTCATCTCCCAGGGTTTCTTCTACCAGAGCATTAAAGGAGTCCTTTTGTCCACCGGCAGAAAGAGGGGCGGTGCATCCCAACAGTTCGTCAATAAAGATATCCCGAAGCTCATTGGTATTCTTGCTATAATAAAGAACACCGTGGATATCCGTGCTGCGGTCATTAAACTGTGGGAAAAGGAAAGCTACTTCAGGCATTTCTACGATCCAGTCACGGATACGGTCCTGAATGCTGTTGGTCTCAGCGTTATAACAGAGTCCTGCTTTGGAAAGCTTTACAGGACAGATACAGCACATAATGTGATCATAAATCTCATCAGATGCATCGAACATCTCTGCACCATCAGAGGATTTGCCGGGAATATCGTAGACTCCGTGGATCAATATAATATAGTAGTTTTCCGGATAATCATAGTTTTCAATAATCCGGTCATAGAAGCTTTCAACAAGCTCATCGTCAGTCAGCTTGCTGCTTCGCAGTTTCATAAGAAAATGCTGGGTGCCTCCCTCAGCCTCCTGGTCCAGAGGGAATTCCATGTTCATAAGATTTTTACCCACTGTACCGGATAGAGATTTGCGGAAAATCTCAAAATATTTAAACATTTCCTCCTCAGAGAGAGAAAGAAAGGCTTCTTTTAATTCGGTCTTCTTGTTTTTTTCCCCATCTACGTAACAGCCGCAGATACGGGTGATAGAACAGTTTTCCGGAGTAAACTGTTTCTTAATTTCGGAAATTTCTTTTTTATTCATAAAAGGAGATACCTCATTTGTTGTTTGATTGTAATGTATAATCAGCGGATTTTGAATGTTTGAGAATTGCGGGAGCTGCTTTGCAGCGGAGCAATTCGTAGATATCAAGTTAGGGGCAAAATGCCTTTTGACCCTAACATCATAACATTTATTATAGAACAGATTTAACTTTGGGGCAAGGAAGAAGTATAACAAAACATAAACAAAACACAAAAATTGCAACGTATAATTACTAAAACGGAAAAGAAAATAAAAAATAAAATAGTTGAAAAATTTCAGGTACGATGTTATATTGGAAATAGGGGAAAACGTTTTCTCACATACGGAAAAATCCCCTTGAAAAGTTTTATAAATGTTGAAAAAACGGATGATTGCGTGGGAAAACGTTACCATATTGACCTGTTTTAACCGAACTAAGTAAGTCCCCCCGCTTCAATTGCGAAGAGCAATAAGCAGTTATTTGGTTATGGGCAAATAGCGAAGCGGATTGGGAATATCCGCTTGACCAAGACAGAAAGGATAAGGAAGAAAATGGATGTAACAATTAAAGATATAGCAGCTGATGCAGGGGTATCTGTATCTACGGTATCTCGTGTTGTGAATGGCTCTAAATCTGTAAGTCCTGAATTAAAGGGGCGGGTTATGGCCAGTATTGAGAAATTTCATTTCCGTCCCAATGCTGCAGCCCGCAGTCTGGTTACCAGAAACACCGGACTGGTAGCTGTTCTGGAAGCAGATGTACGAAATCCGATCACAGCTCTTCATCTGAAGCAGATCAGTGACGTATGTATGAAGCACGATAAAGTGATGATTGTCTGCGATTACGATTTTGACCAGGATAAGGCTCTTCTTCTGATGGATAATATGATGGAACGAAATATTGACGGATTGATTTTTCAGGGAGTTCATCTTAATGAGGAAATCCTGGAAAGACTTAGGAGATTTCAATGTCCGGTTGTGCTGGGAAATCAGGGACCATCAGAAGATATGAGGTGTGAGTTTCCTGCTGTTACAGTAGACAGCTATCATGCAGCGAAAGACATGACCCGGTTTCTGATCAGCGAAGGACATAAACATATTGCATATGTTGGCGGAAGCTCTGAGGATTATACAAATGGAGCACTGAGACTAAGAGGTTTTCTGGATGGAATGAGGGAAGCTGATCTGCGGGTACAGGATTCGGACATATATCAGGGTGAATTTTCTGCAGAGTCCGGAGAAAAAGGGATGAATCAGATCTATGAAAACAGTCTGGAACTTCCGACAGCAGTGGTGACAGGTTCTGATATTATTGCCGTAGGCGTGATCCGGTGTCTGAAAGCCCATAAATTAAAGGTGCCGGATGATATTTCTGTGGCAGGATTTGATGACTCTATTTCTGATATCTATGATCCTCCGTTGACAACAGTAAGAATGCTTGATCAGGGAGAGGTTTTTTATAAGGCTCTTTTTGAGGAAAAGGAAGAAGCATGCGAGGATAAATGGAGTTATTTTCCATATCAGATTGTAAGGCGCAGCTCCACAAGGAGAATTACAAACTAAAATTCCGTTGCGCAGGAAATCAGGAATGAATTTTGGAAATGTTACTGAGAAGGAAATGTACATATATAAAGTAGATAGGAGGCCGCACATGGCAATTAAAAGGGAAAGAATGAAAAAAAACACAGGTATGGAAAGTTTGTATGACGTCAGGTTGGAGAAAAAAATAGAGGAGCTGCGCTGGCTGTATATGGAGCTTTATGGAAATACTTCGATGTTTGCGGAATTATGTGACCAGATGAAGAACTTCTATCAGAACCGTGCAGAAGCACTGAAGGAACTTGATCAGGAAAGAGAAAAAGATCCCCAGTGGTATAAGAAAAATGACATGCTGGGAATGATGTTTTACATTGATAATTTTGCCGGAAATATGAAAGGTGTTGAAAGCAAACTGGATTATCTGGAAAAAAACAATGTAAATTATATTCATCTTATGCCATTTCTGGAGACTGTGAAAGGCCGCTCGGATGGTGGCTATGCAGTGGCAGATTTCCGCAAGGTACAGGAGAATCTGGGCACCATGGAGGATCTAGAAGAGCTGACAGGCGCCTGCCATAAAAAAGGAATCAGTGTGTGCATGGATTTTGTTATGAACCATACCTCTGAGGATCATGAATGGGCAAAAAAGGCCCGCCAGGGGGACGGAGAGTATATGAGCAGATACTTTTTCTTTGATAATCCCTATCTTCCTTCTCTCTATGAGAAAACAGTGCCGCAGGTATTTCCTACCACTGCACCTGGAAATTTTACCTGGCTTCCGGAAATCGGCCATTATGTAATGACTACGTTTTATCCTTATCAGTGGGATCTGAATTACAAAAATCCCCGGGTATTCAATGAAATGATGTATAATTTCCTTTTCCTTGCAAATAAAGGAATTGATATTATCCGTATTGATGCAGTTCCTTATATCTGGAAGGAACTGAATACTTCCTGCCGTAATCTGCCCCAGGTACATACGATTGTGCGTATGATGAGACTGATCAGTGAGATTGTATGCCCAGGCATCCTTCTTCTGGGAGAAGTAGTGATGGAGCCGGAAAAGGTGGTGCCTTATTTCGGAACTGTGGAAAAGCCAGAGTGTCATATGCTTTATAATGTAACAACAATGGCAACAACCTGGCATACAGTTGCTACCAGGGATGTGAGCCTTTTGAAAAAACAGCTGGATATTGTCAATGGACTTCCAAAGGATTATGTATTTCTCAATTATCTGCGATGCCATGATGATATTGGCTGGGGCCTGGATTATGCAACTCTTCAGCAGGAAGGAATAGAAGAACGTTCCCATAAGAAGTATCTGAATGATTATTTTCAGGGTTATGCCGGAAACAGCAACAGTCGTGGAGTGCTCTATAATGAGGACCCGGTTACCGGAGATGCCAGATTCTGTGGAACAACAGCGTCTATGTGCGGAATTGAAAAGGCTGGCTTTGAGCATGACAGGGCAGGGATGAAGAAGGCAATCCAGCTGGATGTGATGCTTCATGCTTATATGTTCATGCAATCGGGAATTCCTGTTCTTTACAGCGGAGATGAAATTGGGCAGGTAAATGATTATTCCTACAAAAAGGATCCGGACAAGGCTCCGGATTCCAGGTATATCCACAGAGGTGCCATGCGTTGGGAACGTGCAGCAAAATGTGACAGCCCCAGAACTGTGGAAGGACAGGTTTTCAGACAGTTGGATAAGCTGGAAAAAATCCGCAAAACAGAAAAGGCATTTATGACAAATGCGGATACCTGGACAGTAGAAACCTGGGATAACAGTATTTTGTGCATTGGACGCTATTATGATGGCGATAAGATATATGGGCTGTTTAATTTCAGTGAGTATGATAAGACCGCATGGATCAATGAGCGGGATGGTATGTACAGAGATCTGGTATCAGGCAAGGTCATGGAAGCGGCAGGGGTAAATGTTCCGGCTTATGGTTTTTACTGGCTGAAAAAACAGTAAAGGATTTCTCTCATTACATTACATAGAAGGGATTTGGTGTTGCGGGTATGATGATCAGGAGGCATTATTGGTTTTCTGGGAGAGTGCAGGGAGTTGGTTTTCGTTATAGGGCGTATTATATTGCCGGCTCTCTGGGGATTACCGGATGGGTACGGAATAACTGGGATGAACGTGTGGAGATGGAAGCTCAGGGTACGGAAGAGAGTCTGGATAAAATGGTGCAGATGTTGAGGGAGCAGAGGTTTATCTGGATTGAAGATGTTGAGATGAAGGAAATGGAGGTGGAGGTGGAAAGCGGGTTTTATGTGAAGTAGAGATGGGGGTGCCGGAGGCCGGACGCCCCGAAAGGACAACGGGTGGGGAGACTGGTTTCGGGGGCTAGAAACTCTAAGGCTCGGAAGATCAGCTAAAGGCGCTCGCAAATGGCGCAAACTCGCTTCGCTCAGACAGTGCGGCCATTTGCGAGCAACGCTGATCTCCCGGGCCTAAGAGTTGCTACGCTCCCTGCACGAGCCTCCCCACCCGCTGTCCTTTCGGGGCGTCCGGCGTCCGGCCTCCGGCGCACCTCAATAAATCTCTTCTATCTGCTCCAACCGATCCACCCACCGTACACCATCCGGTATATCCATTCCCTCTTTTCTCCGGAACAGACAAACCTCCATCCCAAAGACCTGTCCTCCCGCAATATCTGAAGTCAGGGAATCCCCGATCATCACCGTATCCTCCGGTAATATTATCTCCTCCCGCCCTGCATTCAGTTCTGCAAAAGCCCTCTCAAAAAACACCTTCGAAGGCTTGGATGCCCCAATCCTCTCAGAAACGAAAATATAATCAAAATACTTCTTCATCCCTGCAATCTCCAGCCTGTGCACCTGCTGTTCACCAGGGCCATTACTAGCCACACAGAGAATATATTTCTCTTTCAAATATTCCAGAAGCTCATAAGCTCCATCTTCCGGAATCGCACTGTCAAAAAGCTTGCCCCTGAAATATTTTTCAAAAACAGTTCCGTCAAACGCAATATCCAGATACTTGAAAATAATATTCCATCGGATTTTCTCCAACTCCTCAAAAACCAGCGTTCCCTGCTCAATCTGTCTCCACAGTTTCGTATTCTCCCTGATAAAAATATCAAACATATACGGCTCATAAGGCTTTAACCCAAAGTGCTCAAACCCTTCCTTCATTGTCTGCTTTACATAACCATCAAAACTAAGCAAAGTATTATCTATATCCAAAAAAACTGCCTTCACATTACCCTCCATCCATAAAAACATATCATTAATAATGTAATCCAAAGAAATCAGAGGAAAATAACTTCACCTCTGATCCCGTTCTGTCAATCCTATATATTAATACACCTTCACAATCTCATCCAATTCTTTGCGTTTAGGCCTCTTTGGCTCCTCTGCTGCCACACCCACAGCAATCACTGCCACTACCGTTTCCTCTTCCGGAATATCCAGCACCTTCCGAAGCTGCTCTCCATCCCTCAGCCCCATGATCAAAGTTCCATACCCCAGTTCTGCTGCCTTCAGAACAAAATTTTCATTCTGCAATCCCAGGTCATAACATCCCCAACCATTGCCCAATTCATTATCCGCAGTTTTGTCATTCTGGAAACCAGCTTTATCTTTTACAAAAGTAGTTACAACCAGTACTGCATTTTCAGCCTTACGGGCATTTCCCTCAGGCAGACATTCCCTGCGTACTCTCTCTGTCATCTCCTCAGACAATACACAATAATATCTCCCTGTCTCCGTATTTTTCCAGGAAGGAGCCTCCTGTGCAGCGCCAATCATCTCCATCAGTTCTTCTTTTGTGACCTTTTTGTCTGCTGCATATTTTCGAACACTTCTTCTTACTTCCATCAATTTCTGAAATTCCATCATCCAGTTCCTCCTGTTGTATTTTGAGGTCAAGCGGATAAAATCATCCGCTTCGCTACTTACTTGATTCGGTTAAGCTGTTTTTAATATATAATAATGGGATATCCACCGTCAATATTTTCATAAATAATTGCAGCCTCTTCTTCCGGCAGATTGATACATCCATGACTTCCGTTTCCTGTCTTATAACGATTTCCTCCAAAAGCCGACTGCCAGGGCGCATCATGCAGCCCCTGCCCGTAGACAAAGGGCATCCAGTATTTTACCTTGGTATCATATCCGTATACATCGCTGGTGAGCGTAAAAGGACTTGCTTTATAGGCAATGGGCCAGGCTCCCGTATAGGTATGCCTCTCCTCTGTAGGCGCTCCGCTGACAATATCTGTTTCCGTTACCAACCCTCCATCTTTGTACAGCCAAAGGTGCTGTGCATCCAGGCTTACTTCTATATAACTGCCCGCCAGATCATCCGTTCCGTTTCTCTGCATTCCTTTGCTGCTGTATACCGGTTCACGAACCACATCCTTACCGCTTTTCAGATCAGAAAGCAGCTGGCTTAACTCTCCGCTCTGATCGATCCTATAACCATATTCATTGTCCTCCACAGTCACATCCGTACCCATAGAAGTATGAAAGGTTCTGGGAACATAAATGGTATTGTATTTATTGGCAAGCTGTGAAATAAAGGCCCCTGCCTGCTCCTGATCGATTACGATCTTTGTGCCCTGAATACTGATCCATGAATTTACTGTTTGGGAATCCAGAGTCTCTGTCGTATTTCCAAAGGTATAGGTTATGGTAGCCTTGCGGTATTTTTTCAATTGTCCGTTTAGGCTTTTCAATTCCTTTTTCAATTCTTTTGAAGCCTTTACAGAAGGCTGCTTATATGCCTGCTGGTTCAGATCTATCTTGACTTCACCGGTGAGCAGCTTATCCTGAAACTCTGCTTCCAGCGTCTTATCCACGTAATTTCGAAGACGTTCTTCATCAATCTGTGTCCCTGCCACCTGCTTTACTATCACAAATTTCTTTTTCTTCTTGCTGTATCTGATCTCAGCATTTTGGGCTTCCGTTCTTTCTTTCTCTCCAAAATGATCTTCTGTCAGAGCCGCTTGTTCTGCTGTCTCATCTTTGTTTACCTGATATTCTATTTCGTAATTTTTCCAGGAGGCCAGAAACGTCCTTGTCTGGTCACGCTGCTGTTTCAAGGCTGTAAGTGCAGACTGAAGCGTTTCCTCATCCAGAGAATATCCCAGTTCCCCTACAGTTGTCTCATATACCTGACTGCCATCCTCCCGGAAAACAACCTTTTTATCCTGAAATGCTTTCCGGATGGTCTGTCCGGCCTTCTCCACATTCTGACCTGATACATCCAGACCATATATGGTAATTTTTCTCCCCAGTGTGTCCGTATCCACTTTATGTATATAAGCCAACAAACCTCCTCCCAGGAGTAAAAATACTGCAATACAGATCCCCAGGATAACTTTTATCTTTTTCTTTCTGTTTTTTCCCTTATTATCCATTTCCCGCCCCTGTTCTTTTGTACTTTTTTTAAGCCTAATAAGTTTCAGGCAGGCTGCAAAAATGTTTTACAGTCTGCCTGAAAAATTATACCAGAAAAATATATGATTTTGTAAATTTTATTTATACAAAAATATTCGCATTACCTGGAATCCTCCCGGATTGCTTTTACCAACTGATTCCCTCCCTGTTCATACCATTTGCTTACGAATTCATCAAAATAGGATATGGGGCGCTTCCCCATGATAATCTGGATAAAAGTGTTCTTCTCCAGAGTACCAAGAGTCTGAGGAATTTCCAGATTTGAAGTTTGCAGATAGATTTTCTCAGGAGTCCTGTAATCTGATTTCACCAGAAGACCTACTGCAGAAATGCGGGATTTGTAAGCTGCCCAGTCCTCCACTGTCACATTCTGTCCCTCTATATAATTTCTGCATGCCTGATAATAGGATTTCTCAATGGCACTGAGCTTCTCTTCTTCCATATCTCCTGCAATTACCTTCTGAATATGCTCTGTCACACGATAAGTGGCTTCATTGTAATCCACATTGATCACCAACGGCCTTGCTGTGGGATCCACATTCAGAGCAAAATAACTGTTCATTTCATCTGCATCCTTCGCTTCATACCTGGTATAATCAAAAAGTACACTCAAAATCTTCATTACAATTTCAGGATGCTCATAACCTTTTCGCACCACTACATATTTGTTGTCTCTGAATGTAGAATAGGTTTCTGCCGTTTTCTGTATTTCTGCCGGAAAATAATATGGCTCCCAGTCAGAGTCCGGATCTTCTTCATACTCATCCATAAGAGGGTTATTAGGCGTCCACCACAATCCGAAAAATGCCCCGCATTTTCCGCTGACCACCAGATCCCTTAGATTATTCTGGGCCCGCAGTGCAAAATTCTCATCCAGAATTCCCCTTTCATAAAGCTGGTTCAAATATTCCAGTGCATTCTTCGTCTCTTCTGTAAGAGAACCATATACCACTTCTCCATTCTCACCCTTTTGCCATCTCTGGGGATTGGCTCCGAATTTCTGAAAAATAGGGTCAACAGAATAACTACTACTTGTAGTTCCCACCAGTGAAGTATCACATACCAGTCCGATAGAATCTTCTCCAGGTGCTGCACCCATTCTGTTTTTCTGAAAAGCTTCAATAATATCAAAAGCTTCTTCCAGAGTCTGCGGTTCTTCTAATCCCAGCTTATCCATCCAGTCCTTACGAAGCCAGAGCAGGCAGGGACCATGATCGATAACAGTCTCCGGCATTGCCATCAGCTTCCCGTCATATTTCACAGAATCCAGAAGCTCAGTTCCATAACTGGCATACATGGCTTTGATCCTGTCTGTAGTGCAGGATTCATACACCTCTGTCAGATCCTCCACCAGATCGTTTTCTACCATCTCATCCAGCATTTCCTTGTCCGAGATCACCATGACATCAGGGAGCATCCGATCTTTCACAATCACATTGACAAATTCATCATATCTGTCTTCACTTTCCATGTATGTGTTCTCATTCTGGATATTCAGCATCTTTTTCAGATAACGGGTATATTCATTATTTTCATAAGTCTGCCCTTTGGGCAGATTGGAATTATTGGCACCACTCATCTGGGCAAGAGTATAGGTCACAGTTTCAGGATACTTTCCATAGGGAGTTGTCCGGGCTTCTTCCCAATCCCCGGACTTAGTTTTTTTCTTTTCCTCAACCCCATCCGTTTTTTCTGCTTTCTGCTGAGTCTCCTTTGTTGATTTATTGCATCCGCTTTGAAGCAAAGTCGTTCCCAGAATCAGGATTACAAAAAGCTTTTTTCCTGCCTTTGTCACACTCTGTATCATCATAATGTTTCTCCCTTTGGAATCCGCATTTCTACTACTGTTCCCTTACCTACACTGCTGGTGATACGAATTTTATATTCCTCTCCGTAGAGCAGACAGATTCGATCATTCACATTTTTCAGTCCATAGCCTTCTGCCTGGTAAGTAACCAACGATTCTGCCACTGACTGTTCCATTCCCATTCCATTATCTTCTACCCGGAGAAGTACTGCATCCCCGGCATCCAGAAAGGACAGCTTCAGGATTTTATCTCCTTCTTCTTTTACATCCAGTCCATGCTCTAATGCATTTTCCACCACTGGCTGCAGGATCAGTTTGGGGACTTTTTCAGTTTTTACCTGCGGTTCAATCTTCCACTCTACTGTAAAATCATTGTCATGCATCACCAACTGAATAGACAGATAAGCTTCAATATTACGGATACAATTCTCCACAGTTACCATATCCTCTCCCTTGCTTAGAGCAGTACGATAAAAAGTAGATAAATCCAGAGTCACCTTACTAATTTCTTTCTGACCGCTCTTAATAGCCATCCAGTTAATAATGGAAAGAGAATTATACAGAAAATGTGGATTGATCTGTGCAGTAAGCGCTTTCAATTCAAATTCCTTCAAAGCTATTTTGTTTTCGTAAACTTCACTGATCAGACGATCGATCTCACTCATCATCCTGCGGAAGCTTCTGATCAGAACCCCCACCTCATCCTCTGCATCGCTGGTAACCGTAACCTCTCTGCTTCCATGATTTACCTGATCCATGTTTTCCGTAAGCATTTCGATCTTGCGGGTAAACAATCTGGAAAAAGCCATACCCAGAATAAAAATGACCAATACACAGCCGGCGATCAGCGGAATCTCAGTAAGCAGCATCTGATAAACTGATTTTTCTACAGATTTTTTGGTTTTATACAGATAAAACTTCCAGCCCGTATTCTGACTGGTGCTGTTTACCGCTACATATCCCTTGCTGATCTGCTCCAGAATTTTGTCAGACTCTCTTAAATCTGCCAGATCATTATCCCGGATATTTTCATCACGATACACAATATTCTGTTTCTGATCCAGCACCATAGTCCCAGACTCTTCTGAAATAATATTTTTCAACGGTTTGAATATTTTATCGTAATCCAGAGTAATGCACAGCACTGCTGTACGCTTCTTTCCCTCGTAAATATTTCTCACTGCTGCAATCTCCGGTTTTTCCGTATTTACCAGCCACTGCACCTGCACCTCATCGTTTAGCTGGCTGCTCCACCATTCCTGTCCTATCTCATCCATAGGCACAAGGGTATATTCATGTCTCACTTTAATACTGTCTGCAAAAATCTGTATCTGATTGATAGCATCATGATAGGACTTAGGCACTGTGAGAAGAGGATCCACAATCTGAGTATACTTGGCATACGCCACATAGTTGTCCATATTCTTCTCATTGATCACCTCTTCAATATCCGGAGAATAGGTGAGATAATTGATCAGTCCTGTATATACCTCAATCTGGCTTTCAATACTCTCTCTGGTCTGTTCCAGGATGGATGAGGTATCCTCCAATTCATTATGGCGCACCAGCTTGCTCATACTGTTATGGCTGTAAAGAGCAAGTATCGTCATAGGCACCAGACTGGATATCACCAGCAGGATCGTAAGCTTATGACGGTATTTCATATCTCTAAATTTCTTTCGGATTCTCTTCATCTTCACCTGTTCCTTTCCTGTAGGACTCAGGGCTGCTTCCGTAATATTCCCGGAAGCTTCGACAAAAATAGGATACATTGGAGAATCCTACTTTTTCACTTACCTGTGCCACCTTCATATTTGTGCTGCACAGAAGCTCCTTTGCCTTCTCCATACGGAATACCCGGATAAAACGGTTCAGGTTCATTCCTGTTTCCTTTTTGAAAATAAAACTCAGATATCCTGAGGACAGATATACCTTTTCTGCCAGCATCTCCAGGCTCAGATCCTCTTCATAGTGCTGATAGATGTAATTTTTCACTGCAGCCACCTCATTTCTGGATTCACTCATGGAACGTTCCAGAAAATTTTCATATTCCCGGATATTCTCCTCAGTAACCTGAAGGATCTGCGAAATATCACTACAGTTGTACAGTCTGTCAATCTCCTTATCCAAGCGACGTTCCTCTGAAAACTGGGTTTCCTCAAACAAGGCCTGGATCACATTGGAAAATACAAATTTAATATACATAGCCGAAAACTGAGTACTGCTCTTGTATTTGTCTGTAAGGCACTGAAAATGGACTTTCAGCTGCTGAATGTCCTTTCTGCTGATATCTTCAGAAATTCTCTGCATCAGCTGGGAGTCCTGGGCAGCCTTATCCACATGACTGTACTCTTCCTCCTCATTGGAGAATACATGGTTCTCCGGATGATAGAATCTTTCCTCCATCTGCTGTTCCAGCTCTGTCATGATCTCAGGCAGTGCTTCACAACCCTCAAACTTCCTGCTTACCGCCAAATGAAAGCTTCCCGGATACTGGCGCTTCATCACAGTATACAGCTGATTGGCTACCAACAGATAATCGCAGTATACATCGTTAAACAGAAACAGGGACTGTCTGGCATTCAGATTCAGATAGAAAAATATTCTCCGCAGTTCCTTGCGCATATCCTCTGCCAGATTCTCATCTGCAGTATCAAAAAAATTCTGGGAGGATTCCACCAGAATGGCACAGTGCCACTGATTCCAGGTATCCAGGTTGATCATTTCTCCGGCTTTTTCCAGAATTTCTTTTTTTCCTGTGTAAATATAATTCTGGAGAAAATACTGCTGGAGAAAATCCTGTTCCTTCTGATCTCTGATCTTGCGGTTTTTATTTTTGTCAATTTCACTGCGGACCTTTTCCAGTGTTTCACTGAAAATATCAGGATCCACCGGTTTTAAAACATACTCCTTCACCCCATAACGGATTGCCTCCTGGGCAAAGGAAAAATCGTTATAGCCACTAAAGATTACAATCTGCAGCTCCTCTTTTTCCTCTTTTGCCTTTTTTGCCAGTTCCAGTCCATCCATATGAGGCATTTTAATATCTGTCAGTAGTAGATCTATCTCCTCATTTCTCAGGATTTCCAGTGCCTGACGCCCATTGGAAGCCTCAGAAATCTCAAATTCTCCCTCTTCCCTGGAAAGCAGAAATTTAATTCCCTCTCTCTCTATTTTTTCATCATCAACCACTAATACACGATACATAGCTTCTAACCTCCTACCCCCTTATATATACAAATAAAGATAGTTCCTGCAATTATGGAACTATCTTTATTTTCAGTCACTTATTATCCATATCAGCCTGCGTCTGATACTATTTTATCATCCTTTTACTGCACCTGCAACAACACCTTCAATAATATATTTCTGGCATACCAGGTAAACAATAACGATCGGGATAATATCGATCATAATACTTGCCATCATCGGTCCCATCTGTACATGACCGAAGCTTCCGCGGAAGTACTGTACTGCCATAGGAATGGTACGAAATTTCTTAATATCCAGTACCAGGGTCGGCAGAAGATAGTCATTCCATACCCACATCAGCTGAAGGATTGCAGTGGAGATAATGGTAGGCTTCAGAATCGGGATCAGGATCTTGAAAAATACCTGTAACGGATTACATCCATCGATCAGGGCAGCCTCTTCAATTTCCAGCGGGATTCCCTTTACAAAACCGGTGAACATAAATACTGCCAGTCCTGCACCAAATCCCAGATAAATAATACAGATATTATAAGGAGTGTTCAGTTTCAGTGTATCTGCTGTCTTTGCCAGAGTGAACATAACCATCTGGAAAGGAACTACCATACTAAATATGAACAGATAGTATAAAATCTTGGAAAGCACTCCATTTACACGGACAATGTACCATGCACACATAGAGCAGCACAGCAGGATCAGTACTACCGACATAACTGAGATTACAAGGCTGTACCAGAAAGATTTCAGGAAATCCATCTGTGTTACGCTGGCTACATAGTTTGTAAATCCATTCCATATTTCACCCAGAGGAAGTTCAAATACTCCTGTAGTTGTAATGGCTGATTCCTTTTTTAAAGAGTTTAAAAGGATCAGTATAATAGGATAAATCCAGAGAAGGGACAGTATGGTTAATATAATTGTAGGAATAATACTTTTCTTTTTATTGTTTTCCATTACTGCTGCACCTCCTTAGATGATGTTGCTTTAAGCTGAATCAGAGCAATGGCTACAACCAGAATAAAGAATACAACTGCTTTTGCCTGACCGATTCCCTTCCACTGTGGTCCGCTTCGTGCATAGAATGTATCATAGATATTCAAGGCAAGGAGCTGAGACTGCTTGGCAGGATCTCCACCTGTAAGAGAAAGGTTCTGGTCGAACATTTTAAATCCATTTGTCAGTGTAAGGAAAGTACAGATTGTAACAGACGGCATGATCATCGGTAATTTAATCTTGAACAGAATCTGTCTGGATGTAGCTCCGTCAATCTGTGCCGCTTCGATAAGGTCAGGTGAAACATTATTCAGACCTGCCACATAAATGATCATCATATATCCGATCTGCTGCCAGCACAGAAGGATCAGCATACCGATAAATCCGTTCTTTGCAGACAAAGCCAGCAGCGGTTGTCCCCATTTGGATAACAGACCATTTAATAAGGTCTGCCAGATGTATCCAAGAACAATACCACCAATCAGGTTTGGCATAAAGAATACTGTTCTGAATGCATTGGTTCCCTTGAATCCTTTTGTCAGCGCCAGTGCAATGGCAAATGCCAGAACATTGATCAGAATACTGGATATAAAGGCAAATGCCACAGTCAGCCAGAACGCATGGCTGAAAGTATTGTCAAGTAATATTTTCTGATAGTTTGAAACTCCTACAAAAGCAACATCCTGCACTGTGGTAAATTTACAAAATGAAAGGTAAATTCCCCAGATAAACGGCCACAAAAATCCAATTATAAATGCAGCCAGTGTAGGCAGGACGAAAATCGGCCACCACTTTTTGATTGTTTTTCCTACCATGGTAAATCTCTCCTCTTCTTCCCATTCTCTGCTTAGAATCTATAAAAGGGAGACAGGAATCTCTGCCTCCCTTATTTTTTAATTCATTATTCAGAAAGTGCCTTCTCTGTTGCCCAGTTGTCAACAAACGCACTCTTAACATCATCCCAGGAACCTGATCCTGCTGCATATGCTGTAAGAGCAGATCCAAGAGAGTTTTTCCACTCTTCAGATGGCATTGTTGTGAAGTTCCATGATACAGGTGTCAGACCAGCTTCTGTATACTCTGCATCCTGTTTTACAAATACGTTGCTTGGTGCCTCTGCTGTTTTGAAAGGAATTGTAAATCCCATATCTTCAGCCATGGATTTTGTTCCTGCTTCAGAGGTTACACACCAGTTCATGAAATCAAGTGTTGCTTTTACATCAGCTTCAGATGCATTCTTATTTACACACCAGTAATTCTCTGTACCGGTTGCAAGACCTTCGTTTGCATCATCTACACCAAAGTAGATCGGGATCATAGCCAGCTCATCATCTTTGAATGTTTTAGAAAGTTCACCATATTCCCAGGAACCATTCTGATAGAATACTGCTTCACTATTTACAAATTCATTTCTGGAGTCATCTGCTGTTTTTGCAGAAAGCTCAGAACCGTCACAGGTAGAATCTGTAATGTAAAGATCAAACATATTCTTGTAGTTATCAAGGTATGTACCTTTGATCGCATCTGTATCATCGATTCCGTCTTCTTTGTACTCATAGTAGATTGGAAGGTTTGCAAGATGTGTTTTAAATCTCCAGTCAGAGGATCCGTCCATACCTGCGGAAGTGAATGCTCCCTTAATTCCCAGATCATCTTTTTTGCTCTGGATATCATCAGCAACTTTCTTTAAATCATCAAAGGATTTAATGTCGTCCAGAGTATATCCTGCTTTTTCAAGTAAGGTCTTATTTACGATCAGACCATAGGACTCAATTACATATGCGATTCCGTCTACTGCATCTCCATCCTTTAAGCTGTAGGAATCAGATGTCAGCTGTGAGTAAATATCGGAATCTTTCAGATCATAGCAGTAATCTTTCCAGTTTTTCAATCCAACCGGTCCATTTACCTGGAATAAGGTAGGAGCATCACTCTTTGCCATTTCTGACTGAAGTGTTGTCTCATACTGTCCGGAAGCTGCTGTAACAACAGTTACCTCTGTACCAGTTTCCTCTGTGTATTCTTTTGCCAGGTTCTGCCATGCTTCATCCTGCTCTGGTTTGAAATTTAAGTAATAAACCTTTCCAGCGTCATCAGCCATTGCCGGTACTGCCGGGATCATAGTTGCTGCCATAAGCACTGCCATTCCCATTGCTGTTACTTTCTTCATCTTCATAATCGTTTTCTCTCCTTTTCCTATGATGTTTTCTGTTTCTTAACTTGAGTATATTGTAAATTTTTCAGCAGGATTTCACCATGATAAAAAATCAAGAAACATGATAAATTTTTCAGATATTGATTTTTTTATATATACATTTTTTTATATCAAAAAAGGAATAAAAAAACAGACCCCGGCAGGTCAATCCTGTCAGAGTCTGTTCTCTCTTTTATGCGTTTATGTCTCAGGCTTTGTCTACTGATCCGAATAATTCCATTTTTTCTTTAACAGTAGCTTTGATTGCCTCGAAACCAGGAGCAAGAAGCTTACGTGGGTCATATCCTTTGCCCTGCTGATCTTTGCCCTCTTCGATATATTTACGTGTAGCTGCAGCGAAGGAAAGCTGGCATTCTGTATTAACATTGATCTTGGATACACCAAGGTCGATTGCTTTCTTGATCATGTCTGCCGGGATACCTGTACCGCCGTGAAGTACCAGTGGCATATCTCCTGTCAGTTTCTGGATAGCATCCAGAGTCTCAAAGCTTAAGCCTTTCCAGTTAGCCGGATATTTTCCATGGATATTACCGATACCAGCTGCAAGGAAGTCAATACCAAGGTCTGCGATCATCTTGCATTCCTCAGGATCTGCACACTCGCCCATTCCTACAACACCGTCTTCTTCACCACCGATGGATCCAACTTCTGCTTCCAGAGACATTCCGTGTTCAGCAACGATCTTAACCAGTTCTTTAGTTTTTGCAACGTTCTCTTCGATCGGATAATGAGATCCGTCGAACATGATGGATGAGAATCCTGCTTCTACGCATTTTAAACATCCTTCATAGCTGCCGTGGTCAAGATGAAGAGCTACAGGAACAGTGATGTTCAGTTCTTCCATCATTCCATTAACCATACCAACAACTGTTTTATAACCGGTCATATATTTACCAGCACCTTCGGATACACCAAGGATTACAGGAGAGTTCAGTTCCTGAGCTGTTAAAAGGATAGCCTTTGTCCACTCAAGGTTGTTGATGTTGAACTGTCCAACTGCATAATGACCAGCTTTTGCTTTTTTCAGCATTTCTGTTGCGCTTACTAACATGATAAATTCCTCCTAATCTGTAACTGCCTTCTGATGCTACAGCTACGATAATCATCTCTTACATATGAAAAATATCCTGATTTATCTCAATAAATTATATTTTCCACATCCAGACAACTGTATATTACCAGATTTCAACAAATTCGTCTAGCGTTTTGCCAAAAAAATGACAACCAAAATCCCCAACCAATCCCTTATAAATTTATACAAAAAAGCACTTGCAATTTCCCAGAATATCCGCTATAATAACAAACGGTTTAAGGATGGATTCCCGAGTGGCCAAAGGGGGCAGACTGTAAATCTGTTAGCAACGCTTTCGAAGGTTCGAATCCTTCTCCATCCATAAAAGGTTCAGGCAAACGCCTGAACCTTTTTTCTTTCTAACAATTCTGATTTTTATGCCAGAGGACCATAACTCCTGTGCCCGGCATTAACACTCGCAATATGCCTGCAGATGCCACAAATTTCTCCTCCCGTTCCGTAAAATTATCTTTATCGGAAACCATAATCCTCTGAAGCTTCACATCCCCCAGCCGGCTGATTCCAGCCTGCCACAACGGAATTTCCACTTCTCTGTCTTCCTGACGGTTATTGATGATCACGATAATCTGTTCCTCACGTGAAAATCTGGCATAGGCAAGCCCCTGATAATCATTCCATAAAAATGCCAGGGAACCTGTCTTTAATATTTCATATTTTCTGTGGATCCGGATCATCGCTTTGTGAAAGTCAATCATCTGATAATCCTCACGCCCCCATGGATAAGAACGTCTGTTATCCGGATCTGTAAACCCGCAAAGCCCTGCTTCATCCCCATAATAGACAGTAGGAGCACCCGGCCAGGTCATCTGTATAGCAACTGCTTCACGCATCACAGCAGTATTTACTCCTTCGGAAGCCGCCTCAGCTCCTGCGTAAGAAATCCTTCCTACTCTGTGATTGGTCCTGGTCAGGAATCTGGAATGATCATGATTGGATAATTCGTTCATTGCGATCTGAAGTGCCGACATATGCAATGCACGCATATGTGTTTTCATAGCACCGATAAACGCATCACTATTTCCATAGAGATCCTCTCTGTACTCATCACTATGCTTCTCCATGCCTGTCAGGAACCAGGTCAAAGGTTCCATAAAAGCATCATAGTTCATAACAGTATCCCATTCATCTCCCTTAAGCCATCCCTCCGGATTTCCATAATGTTCTGCCAGAATAATGGCATTGGGATTGGCTTCCTTTACCGCTTTCCGGAAATCTTTCCAGAACTGATGGTTAAATTCATTGCTGTGCCCCAAATCTGCTGCTACATCCAGTCTCCATCCATCTACATTGTAAGGTGCAGAAACCCATTTCTGTCCTACATGCAAAATATAGTCATAAAGCTCCCTGGAGCCTTCATAATTTAATTTGGGCAGGGTATCATGTGCCCACCATCCATCATAAGTAGGATTATACGGCCACTTGTCAGGATCGTTAAAGGAGAAAAAGTTCCGATAAGGGCTGTCTGCGCTGACATAAGCTCCCTTAGGATATCCCTCCTGTTTTTCATAAATCCGCTCTCTGTCCATCCACTTGTTAAAGGATCCACAATGATTAAATACACCATCCAGAATGATCTTCATTCCTCTTCTGTGTATCTCCGCTGTTAATTTTGCAAAAAGTTCATTACTTGCTTCCAGATTCTTTTTATTTGTCACACGTTTGATATATTTCCATGCATGTGAATTATCTCTGTCATCACCACAGAGAACCCCTTCCTCACAGTCTTCCACAATCCGTCCATAATGTGGATCCACATAATCATAATCCTGACAATCATACTTATGATTACTTGGCGAAACAAAAATAGGATTCAGATAGATCACTTCTACTCCCAGATCCTGAAGATAATCCAGCTTATTCATAATTCCCTGAAGATCACCGCCATAAAATTCCCTGACCCCCATTACAGCCGGAATCTTGCTCCAGTTCTCTACCTGTGAGCTAAGTTCTCCAATATAGGCATATTCCCCGGTCACAACATCGTTCGTTGGATTACCATTGAGAAAACGATCCACATAAATCTGATACATGACCGCCCCTTTTGCCCATTTCGGTGTATCAAATCCAGGATAAATTTCAAAGTCCAGTCGCTCCTCACGTTCCATGGAAACTCCCAGATTATTGTAATAGCAGGTTACAGATCCATATCTGATCTCAAAATAATAGCGAAATATATCCTCTCCTACTGTGATCTGTACTGTATAATAATCAAAACCACTTTCAGTCTCACTATATTCCATCTGTTTACGCAGATTACCGCTTACCAGATAAACAGAATCCACATTGTTTCTCTGGGTCCGGAATTTAATGGTTACTGTATCTCCTGCTTTTGGTTCTGATGGACTTCTGTAATATTCTGTTCCATCTGAAAAAAGTGCCTCTTTATTAAAAACAGGGCGCATGTTTAAGATATACTGCATTTTTCTCCTGATATCTTTCTTTTCATGTTCCATGTCTGCCTGCTCCTCTCTTTTACCATTACATCCGACAGTTTCCTTCCCATCGCACATAATATTTTTTAATATTATCATAAGAATTATCTGCATTTTTATCCTGCAGAAATGTCCACACTGCGGACACTTACTATATTCTATATGAAAATCTCCCCAATGACAATAATCGGATTGCTATAAAAATGACTTTTATTCAGTTATTCTGCCCAAACCCAGGATCATGGTTCAAGTTTTTCACCAACGAAAAAAAGACAGCGGGATAAAGCTGTCTTTTTTGGAGAAGGTATTTCTTCTTATGGGGTGTAGCAAAAACTATATAATGTATTGGGGGGTTTTTACGGTTTATATAGTACCATGGAGCAAGAGAAAAGTGTGCACAAACTTCACAAAATTCGGCACACTTTTTTGGTTGTTTTATATACTTGGGTTTTCTTCCACAGAATTTTCTCTTGTAAAAAGTGCTTCAAATTCATCTCTGTGTACTTTTTCCTTCTCAAGAAGAAGCTTTGCACAACTGTGGAGCACATCCTCATGTTCCATAATGATCTCTTTCGCACGATCATGGCATTCTGTGATAATACGATGAATTTCTTCATCAATAGACCTGGATACTTCTTCACTGTAGCTCCTGGTGTGTGCCAGATCTCTGCCGATAAACACCTCATCGTCATCGTCTCCGTAGGAGATCAGACCAATTTTATCAGACATTCCATATTTCATCACCATACTTCTGGCAGTAGCAGTAGCACGCTTGATATCATTGGATGCCCCGGTAGTAACATCACCAAAAATAATCTCCTCTGCCACACGGCCTCCTAACAAAGTCATGATATCCTGCAGCATCTGTCCTTTGGTGTTAAAAATCTCATCATTATCCGGCAGCGGCATGGTATAACCTGCTGCCCCCATTCCTGTAGGAATAATAGAAATGGTATACACAGGATCCATATCCGGCAGTACATGGAAAAGAATGGCATGACCGGACTCATGGTACGCTGTAATCTTCTTCTCTTTGTCAGATATTACCTTACTCTTTTTCTCCGCACCAATACCTACTTTGATAAATGCACTCTTAATATCAGCCTGAAGAATAAAGCCTCTTTCCTGTCTGGCAGCCTCAATAGCAGCTTCATTCAGCAGGTTTTCCAGATCTGCACCTGTAAATCCTGCCGTTGTCTTTGCAATCTGTCTCAGATCCACATCCTCACCCAGAGGTTTATCCTTGGCATGGACACGTAAAATCTCCTCTCTGCCCTTTACATCCGGACGTCCCACTGCAACCTTACGGTCAAAACGACCCGGTCGCAGGATTGCAGGATCCAGAATATCCACACGGTTGGTAGCTGCCATCACAATGATTCCTTCATTAACACCAAAACCATCCATCTCTTCCAGAAGCTGGTTCAGCGTCTGCTCTCTCTCATCATGTCCGCCTCCCATTCCTGTACCACGCTGTCTTGCAACTGCATCAATCTCATCAATAAAGATAATACAGGGGGCATGCTTCTTTCCTTCTTCGAACAGGTCACGTACACGGGAAGCACCTACACCAACAAACATCTCCACAAAATCAGAGCCGGAGATAGAGAAAAACGGAACTCCTGCCTCTCCTGCCACTGCCTTAGCCAAAAGTGTCTTACCTGTTCCGGGAGGTCCCACAAGGATCACACCTTTCGGAATTCTGGCACCTACTTTTGTATATTTCTGAGGAGATTTCAGAAAGTCCACTACTTCTACCAGATCTTCTTTTTCTTCCTCCAGGCCTGCCACATTATTAAAGGTTACCTTTTTATCATCCGGAGAGGACATCCTGGCACGGCTTTTACCAAAATTCATCATCTTGGCATTGCTTCCACCGCCTCCTGACATCTGCCGGTTCATCATCATGATCAGGAAAATCACCAGTGCTCCTGTAAGAAGTACAGGGAGCAAAGTTGTCAAAAAGATGTTATCTCCCGGCACATTCTGCGTTGTAACATCAATATTATATTTATTCAGCAATTCAATTGCCTGGTTCACATCTGTCACATATACTTTTTTCTGACCGGAATCTGTCGTATCTACAATCACTGCACCGGTAGGAACCTCTCTATTCTGCTGAATCGTTGCATCAACCACTCTGTTGTCTTCAAGAGCCTGTTCCAGCTGTTTCTGCGTATAGCTGCTCTGAGATACCACCTGATTATTTAAATAGAAATAACCGGCAACAAGAGCAACAAGCAGCACCAGATACAGACCAATTCTGCTTGGCTGTTTATTCACTTGATTCTGTCTCCTTTCAGTTTTCCCCCAGTTCCACTACTCCGATAAACGGAAGATTTCTGTATTTCTGCGCATAGTCCAGACCATAACCTACCACAAACTCATCCGGAATATTAAAGCAACTGTAATCCACCTTAACATCCCTTACTCTTCGCTCCGGTTTATCAAGCAGAGTACACAAATGAATGCTTTCCGGATTTCTCTTTCCAAGAATATCAATCAGATAACTCAGGGTTCTTCCGGAATCGATAATATCCTCTACTATAAGTACATTCTTACCCTCTAATGGCTGATCCAGATCCTTAACAATCTTCACAACTCCGCTGGACTTGGTATCATCTCCATAACTGGAAACAGACATAAAGTCAAGAGTTACCGGAACTGTAATTCTTTTTGCAAGCTCGCAGGTAAAAAATACACCGCCTTTAAGGACGCAGATCAAATGTATTTCCTTTCCTGCATAATCTCTGCTGATCTTTGCTGCGATTTCTCTGATACGGGAATCTACTTCCTCTTCACTGAGTAAAACTCTGATTTTCTCACTCATTTTTATTTCCTCCTTGGTATGTTAATGCTAAAACCATCCTGGTACAGGGGGTTATTTTATATCGCTCACTTATCCTGCTTCCTATGATCCAAAGTATTTCATCCTCCACTGCAATAAGAGGAACCTGATCTCTCCTGTCTGCCGGGATCTTTTCATCAATCATACAGCGATTGATCTTTTTTCTGTCTCCTTTGCTGTTGATAACAATATAATCACCGGTTTTCCTGGTCCGGATGCACGGATACTTTATTATTCTATCATAATCCAGCCATTTCGTATACTTTTTTTCTTCAATCTTCTGCCCGTCATACAAAAATACTTCTGTATGGATCATTCCCAAGGGACCCATTGTATCCCCGGGCACCAAAATCCTCTGCTCTGCAGGCTGATCAGAAGTTTTTTTCTCACAGATATCTTCTGAATATATTACATGCAAGTCTACTTCTGTATATCTTCTTTCTGCCTCCATTCCATAAGGAAGATTTATCTTTCTTCCTGTCTGCATATTCCACAGATTGCGAAGCTTCTGATAGTGAACAGAGGTAATATCCTTTCTCTTTCCTGCCAGCCTCTCCATTGCCTGCTGAAGTGCATAAATCTGCAGAATTTCCGGAGCTGAAAAAAATTCTTCTGGAAAACAGTACCTGCCCTCTTTATAAAATTTCTCTGCCAGTTCTGTCCCCTGGGCAGTCAGGTAATCCTCTGCCTGCGAAAGCCTGAACGCGGTTTCTGCCATATGGGCAGTTGCTTTTGAATTGATCCCCTGCTCCAAAGCCGGTAAAATATGATGCCGTATCCTGTTTCGTGTATATTCATCGCACAGGTTTGTACTGTCCTGTATATGTGGGATCTGATATTTTTTCAGGAAATCAGCAATCTCCCTTCGATTCAAGCACAAAATAGGACGTATGATTTTTTCCGCAGTCGGACGCATAGTGCACAATCCTCTCAAACCGGTTCCCCTGCACAGATTATGAAGCATAGTTTCTGCAAGATCTTCCTGATTATGCGCCAATGCAATACGTACCTTCTGATCTACATAACTATGGGCAGCTTTCTCAAACGCCTCCCTGCGTACCAGTCTGCCAGTCTCTTCCTCCCCAAGCTTCCACTTTCTGCTTAAAGCAGGAACATCATAATGAAACACATGACAGGGAATTCCCCATTTCTCACAGATCTGCTCTACAAAAGCCCTGTCCCTGTCTGCCTCCTGTCCACGGATCCCATGATGTACATGCACAGCCGCAAGTTTAAAATCCAGCGGCTTCTGCAGTTCTCTCAGGATTGTGAGCATCAGCATGGAATCACTTCCCCCTGATACACCTGCCAGCACTGTATATCCGGCTTCTGTCATATGATTTTCTTTCATGTAACCAGCAATTCTTCTATACATTTCTTCTGTGACTCCTGTTTTCTCTATTTCTTCCAGATACCGGCCACCAGCACAGTCATATCATCTCTGGCACGGTAATCACTGTATCCCAACACACGTTCCAGGATTTCCCGCCCCAGCTCCTTCGGTGACTCTTCATGTACATCCCGAATAATTTCCTTCATGGTTTCCTCCTCCTTCTGTACCGGAAGAGCATCCAATACCCCATCTGTCATCATGATCAGATAATCTCCATGATAAAGTTTTCTGGAAGCAGTTTCAAAATCAATCTGCTGAACCAGTCCGGCTGCCAGGCTTTCAGAAGTGATCGTTTCTACCCCATGTTCTCTTTTAATAAAAGTAGAAGCAGCTCCAGCCTTCAGAAAGCTGCAGATTCCTGTATACAGATCCACAGCACACATATCTACTGTAGAGAACATTCCTTCCTGCCCTTTAAGCACCAATGCGGAATTTACCATTTTGGCAGCAGTTTCCTGGGAAAAACCTGATTCCAGAAACTGCTCCAAAAGTTCTACCACAGTCTCGCTTTCCCTGCACGCATCCATACCTGACCCCATTCCGTCTGAGAGGCACATAATAAAACGCCCTCCCTCCTCCTGTCTGCACAGATAATTATCGCCGGAAACCTTCTCTTCTTCTCTTGTCAGAGTTGCTGTACCATATAACATCTGATAACTGACATCCTCAACAAAATGTACTGTATGATACTCTCCGTTTACAATACATCGGCTTCCACTGGCAGGTGCCATAGGTTTTTCACAAAGTTCAGATAAAAGCTGTGCAATTTCTGTCATAGAAATACATTGCCCGCTTCTGGCTCTCATAGTGAGAAATATCTGTTTTTTGCTTTTGCGCCTGTCCATCATCCATACCTGACGTAAGATCACATGACGCTTCCGAAGTATTTTCCGAAGCTTCTCCTCAAATTCCGGAGTACATCTTTCCATATCATACAGATCATCAGCCATATGTTCCATAATCCTGGAAACTTCCGCAAGCTGTTGTGCCACTGCCAGACGGTTCTCAATCATACGGTTGTCCCATATCTGGTTCATTTTCTCCAGCTGAAAATTTTGAAAAACTGTATGGTAATACTGCACGGAACGCCCGCAGAAGCTCATCCAGTCCCCCCGAATCTGTTGGATTTCTTCTTCCTTTCCACTTTCCAATGCCCGAACCAGCATCTCTGTCCCCTGACACATCTCTTTGCCCCTGCTTTCCCAGCAGATTTCTCTCCGATAGCATCTGGAACACACCTGTTCATTGGTATCTTCTGTAATCTGTTGTATCTGTCCGCTGCTTAAGTAATCCCTGGGATATGGCATACCATAAAAAGTGTCTGCCAGTCTCCGAAAAGAGGCTGCATACTGCTCCACCTTTTCCTTCTGGGGATGACTGTCACACAGAGCGATCATTTCCTGTGTATCCGGTACATTTCCCGCCAAAATAGTTTTTGCCATGTCCCGTATGATCAGTGTTATACTGATCACGAGCATGGCAAGCATCCATTCCTGCATATTCTCCCTCCCCTTATCTGTTACTGTCCTGTTCTCACAGTACCCCCTTCATTCTCCGTCAAAGAAATATTATAAGGATTGGGTTTTAAAATATCTGTCAAATACAGACGAACAAGTCTGAAAAGTTTTCGACATGTAAGCTCTGCTACTGTTCCTTTTTAAAAACAGTCTCATTATCTTTCGCAAGTCCCAGCTTCTCCCGGGCGATTTCCTCCACATACTCATCTGTCTGCATATATTCTTTCAGTTTATCAATATCTTCTGTACGGGCCTGTTCATTCTCTATCTCCTGCTCTATGGTAGCAGCCTTGGCATCATACACTGCCAGACGCTCCCTGAGATTCCGGCTCTCATGCATTAATCCTCCCAGAAGTACCAAAACAACCAGCGCAATAGCAAGCATTCCAAGAGAATTATATCCTATTTTTCTGTTTCTTTTCGTTTTTCGTTTCTTCTTAGAATTACCCAATTTGCCAGCCTTCCTTTTACTACATGTTTATACCAGAAAATTTTACCTCTTCTGACCGGAAATAGCAACCATTTTATTATTTTTTTCCCAATAATTATACAAATATCAAAGAGTATTCCACAAAATTTCACAAAGAAAGGACTGACAGTCAAATGACACAGACCAGCTCCCGCCACCAAACTCAGAATCATATAAAAACGGAGATTTCCATCATTATTCTGGCAAATCCTGAAAAAAAGGTACAGTGCACTTCCCATCCAGTACAGAATGTCCTGTGCATTTGAAATTTTACGGGAATGAACAGCATACTTTCTAAATACCCTTAGCAGATCATAGCATAAAAGGAGAACAGCCCCCGTCCTCAACGCCTGAATTACAAGAAATAGTTCATGATGAATAAACATACTCATCTGTTAATGAAATAACCTTCTGAGAAGTGGTTTTTCTCTATTATCTGCACTTTTAGAAAGATAACAGAGATTATCAACTCTTCCCTCCAGATCAATTTCTCCTTTTTCCAGATTCAGGCGCTTCACATGAAGCTGTTCTCCCTTTATCAACAGTTTTCCCGCTTTTGTAAAAAGCAGTATTTCTTTATCATCAAAGGATTTTATATCCTGTACACCGGTCACCGTACCTATCCGGCGATCCTTCAGCTTCAGACTATGGTCAGAAAGATTTCCCCTTTCTTCCAACTTTGTCCTCCGGATTTCTTTTTCCCTTACTTATCAGTAGTTTATGTGCAGAAAGCTTTAAATAGAAGTAATTTCAGCTCAAAGATATTTGTACATACTCTCCACATCTTCTTTCTTCACAGTCTCCCTGACCTCCAGAACTTCCACCCGTACATTTTTGCTTCCAAACTGGATTTCAATCACATCTCCTGTTTTGATCTGTACAGATGCTTTTGCAGGTTTGTCATTTACCAGAACTCGTCCTGCATCGCAGGCTTCATTTGCCACAGTACGGCGTTTGATCAGTCGTGAGACCTTCAGATATTTATCTAAACGCATAATTCCTCCTCACAGGTAGTAAAAAAGAGGGAACTTCCGTCCCCCCTGTTGGCTATCGTCAATCAATTATTTCGCGTTAACCATATCCTTTAAAGCTTTTCCGGCTTTGAATTTAGGTGCTTTAGAAGCTTCGATCTTCATTGTCTCACCAGTCTGAGGATTTCTTCCCTCTCTAGCAGCTCTTTCACTTACTTCAAATGTACCAAATCCAACTAACTGGATCTTTCCGCCATTTTTCAGTTCTTTAGAAACCACATCAACGAAAGATTTCAGTACGTCTTCTACATCCTTCTTGGATAAATTTGTCTCTTTCGCCATAGCTGCTACTAATTCTGTTTTATTCATGGTGTTTCCTCCTCTAATACTCTCTTTCTTGTTTGTCAGCACCCGCCAGAAGCGACAGCGCTCTATCATTAGTTTATATACCATTTCCCTTATATTGTCAAGGTTTTTCACCACATTCAGCCAATTCTGTATGAGCATTCAGAAAATATTTTTGAAAACAATTTTGTATGAATTTTTCCCATATTTCTTTCTGATTAATCAGGTTTTCAAGCTTTTCCACATTTTTCCCGGAAATCCATACCTTTTTGTGTGAATAGTAATAATTGGCCAGTTTCCAGTATTTTTCGGGATAAGTAAAACGCACCTTTAGATTCTGCCATTCCTGATAAGAAACAGGTCGGATCCTGTGATATTCTGTCAGCATTTCCTTCCCCAATGTCAGATCCCAGCTGTATTTTTCCAGAATTTTTCTCATAAAATGATACAAATCTGCCATCTGAATATCAAAACACCAGTTTCCGAAATTTGTCACTGCCTCCCCTTTTCTCAGCATCAGTATGTTATGCTGATTATAGGCCCCGTGACAGACAGCTCCCTCCTTCCAGGCTTTTTCCCTGAGACTGTCATAATCCGTTTCTTCCAGCATTTCCAATGCCAGCTCACCCCTCTGTAAAAATCCCTCTACACTGGAAAGAAATTTTTTTTCAAAAACTCCGGACGCACCTTTCTGACGGATAAACTTACGTATCTTTCGGATTTCCCGGTTATGCCGTATATATTCCTCCCTCAGTGATCTTGCCCTGTATTCTTCTGCAGGCTCCATTTTCATGACATTATGTAATTTTGCCAGTGTTCCTACGCTTTTCAGAATGTCCTCTCTTGATCTGGTACTGCATTCCTGCCCTTCATACCAATGCTGAAGTGTGAACATCTGCTCATCCTTACTCTGACTGATGAGACTGCCCTGGGTATTTTCCAGGAAATAATCTGTATTTATGCCATTTTCCTGAAGGAGAAGCAAAAGCTCCTGCTGTTTTTTCAGTTTTTTTTCCGAACCGTGAAACTCTCTCAATATCAAAATTCCCTGTTCTGTATAGCAAAGCAGGGCACCCCTTGTCCTTGCAGAACGTTCTGCATTCAGGCCATACTGAGAAAGAGTGCCTAGTCCGTAATCATACAATGACATATCCCCCTCTTTTTTTGTACTTTCTATACATATGCAAAAAAGAATCCTGCTATGCCGGATTCTTTTCCTGATCTTTCCTGATAATTTCCAATAGAATTTCTTTCTGATTTTTCTCCGGATCTTCCAGAACAAGATTTAAAAGTTTTTCCAGTTTTTCCCCAATCTCTCTGCCGGGTCTGTAACCATTCTCTATTAAATCTCTGCCTGTAACTGCCAGTGTCTTCAATGATACGCACTGTTTTTCCTCTATAATCTGTCTGTATGCATCCCTTACACTGTCCAGACGTGCTTGTTTTTCCCCTCTCCTATACAGGCTCTGGGCAAGCATATCTGCCTGCTGTACTTCAAGATACAGGGGAAAAAGATCCTCACCGATCCTGTTAACAGCACGACGGACAGATTTGAGTGTTCCCTCCGGTCTGTCATCATGCCATTTCACCAGACGGGTTACCTTACGAATGGTATCATTGTCAAACTTCAGTCTGCGAAGAATCTGGCCTGCCATTTTTTCCCCTGCATTTCCATGGGTTTTGAAATGATCTCTTCCATTCTCATCGGTCTTTCTTACTACCGGTTTCCCAATATCATGAAGAAGCATCGTGATACGAAGAACCCTGTCTGCCCGCACATAGCAGAGGCTGTGCAGAATATGTTCCCCTACTGTATAACAATGATGGGGAGTATTCTGAGATGTCTCCATGCAGGCATCAAATTCCGGAAGAAATTCTGCAGTGATACCGGCTTCATAAGCTGTTCTGAGATAATCCGGATGAGGAGACATCAGAAGCTTTACTAATTCCACCTGGATCCGCTCTGCACTTACATGTTTCAGATTGGGTGCCAGCACCTTCAGCGCCTTGCGTGTTTCCTCTTCGATGGAGAATCCAAGCTGGGCACTGAACCGCACAGCACGCATAATGCGAAGTGCATCTTCTGTAAAACGTTCCAGCGGATCTCCCACACAGCGGATAATCTTTCTGTCAATATCTTCCAGCCCTCCAAAAAGGTCAACCAATCCGCCGGAAGGATTATACGCCATAGCATTGATGGTAAAATCACGTCGCTTCAGGTCCTCTTCAAGGCTTGCTGTAAATGTTACTTCTTTCGGATGTCTACCATCCTCATATTCGCCATCCACCCGATAAGTTGTAACTTCATAGCCTTCTTTCTCCATAAGGACAGTCACGGTTCCGTGCTGCAGACCTGTATCCACTGTTCTGTGAAACAGTTCCTTAACCTGCTCAGGCTTCGCAGATGTAGTAATATCCCAGTCATCCGGTTTTCGTCCCAGGATAGAATCGCGGACACATCCGCCCACTACATAAGCCTCATATCCTGCATTTTCCAGTATATGTAAAATTGTCTCCGCGTTTTTTGGTATTTCCAGAATCATATGACCATCCTTACCTTTTTTCTATTCATGATTAATGTAAAGCGGACATTCGCAATCCGCTTCGCTACTTGCTCATGAACGCAGTCGCTTTGCGATCTGCGTTCAAAAACCGGCATCCAGATATTATTTCTGCTGCCGGTTTTCTTTATTGCCTTACTGATTAGTATGCTCTACCCCAGTAAACCATCTTCTTAGCCGGTTTTCCACAGCATACGCAGACATCACTTAAATGTTCCTGCTCAAATGGCATGCATCTGGATGTAGCCTGAACATCTTCTTTGATCTTGTCCTCACATGCGCGGTCACCGCACCACATAGCTTTTACAAAGCCTGGTTTATTAACGATTGTGTCCTTAAATGTCTCATAATCTGTAGCAACATAAGTATGAGCCTCTCTGTGGGCACGTGCACGTTCCAGCATATCCTTCTGAATCGTTTCCAGGATTTCCTGAACCTTCTCCACAAGCTCATCAAATGTAACTGTATATTTTTCTCTTGTATCACGACGACAGATGACAGCCTGGCCATTCTCAATGTCCTTAGGGCCACACTCAATACGGATCGGAATACCGCGCATTTCCTGCTCTGCGAACTTGAATCCCGGACTCTTATCTGTATCATCTACTTTTACGCGGACTCCTGCTGCCTTTAATGCTGCAAACATCTCGTCTGCCTTCTCCAGAACGCCTTCTTTTCTCTGCTGGATCGGAATGATCACTGCCTGTGTAGGAGCGATTCTCGGAGGCAGCACCAGACCACTGTTATCACCATGTACCATGATAATGGCACCGATCATACGTGTTGTCATTCCCCAGGATGTCTGATGTACATACTGAAGTTTGTTTTCTTTATCTGTATACTGGATGCCGAATGCTCTGGCAAATCCGTCACCAAAGTTATGGCTTGTACCGGACTGAAGAGCTTTTCCATCATGCATCAGGGATTCAATTGTATAGGTAGCTTCTGCACCGGAGAATTTCTCCTTATCTGTTTTCTGACCCTTTACAACAGGGATTGCAAGAACTTCCTCGCAGAAGTCTGCATACAGATTCAGCATCTGAATGGTACGCTCTTCTGCTTCCTCAGCTGTTGCATGAGCTGTATGGCCTTCCTGCCATAAGAATTCACGGGAACGAAGGAACGGACGTGTTGTCTTTTCCCAGCGCACTACAGAACACCACTGATTGTATACCTTCGGCAGATCTCTGTGGGACTGAATTTCTTTTGCATAGAAATCACAGAATAATGTCTCAGATGTAGGACGTACACACAGACGCTCCTGAAGCGGATCCAGACCACCGTGAGTTACCCATGCAACCTCAGGTGCAAATCCTTCTACATGATCTTTCTCTTTCTGAAGAAGAGATTCCGGGATAAAAATCGGCATGTATACATTCTGTACACCTGTCTCTTTAAATCTTCTGTCCAGTTCATGCTGGATATTTTCCCAGATCGCATATCCTGCAGGTTTGATCGCCATGCAGCCTTTAACGCTGGTATAACCGCAGAGTTCAGCTTTCTTTACAACGTCGGTATACCACTGGGCGAAATCCTCTTCCATGGATGTGATGGCTTCTACCAGTTTCTTGTTGTTTGCCATGATTGTTTCTCCTTTTTTGTGATTGTTTGTTTCAACTCACAGTCAGTAATAACTGTATTTTGTGACATCAGAATGTAAGTACTCCACTTCTTTTTTTCATTCACAGATAAAAAAGAAGCCTTACATCCCTCACAAGGGACCGAAAGGCTTCGGCGGTACCACCCTAATTAACACTGTGCCCAAATGCCTGCACACTGTTCGCTCTTCTTCCGATAACGCAGGAAAAACGCCGTACTTCAATTGCACGGGGCTCCGAGGCCGGTTCCATAATTTGCGCACAGAATCTTCACACCATACAGACTCCTCTCTGGGATTGCTCCTTATGTACTATTCTCTTCATCGCCGTAAATATTTCGCATTTGGCTTTATTTTATGCGAAATCTCAGGATGTGTCAAGAGTGAAAATTCTAACGTTATACCTCTATTGTAATTTTTCTGCCTGTACGGTTATATTTATAATAACGCACTCCTGCAGCATCCAGCATTCTCTTGGATGCGATCACTGCCGGAGTATTGGCATATTTATCACAGTCATAAACAATTGTCTTAATCCCTGCCTGTATAATAGCCTTGGCACATTCATTACAGGGAAAAAGAGATACATAGAGCTTTGCCCCTTCCAGACTTCCACCCCTGTAATTCAGAATTGCATTCAGCTCACTGTGGGTCACATAAAAATATTTTGTATGAAGGCTATCCCCTTCTCTTGCCCACGGAAACTCATCATCCGAACACCCTTTGGGAAATCCGTTATATCCCATAGACAAAATTTTATTATCTTCACTTACAATACAGGCCCCTACCTGAGAATTAGGATCCTTAGAACGCATTCCTGACATCATGGCAACTCCCATAAAGTATTCATCCCATGATAAGTAATCTGTACGTTTATGATTTATATCCATTGCTCAAACCTCCCTGGTCTGGCAGCTATTCGCAGTCCACTTTATTCTGTCTCTATCTGATTGATCCTTCTGATGTGCCTTTCATCATTGGAGAATGGCGTATTTAAGAAGGTCTCAACAATTTTCACAGCCAGTCCAGGACCTACAACTCTTCCTCCAAGAGCAAGAATATTGGCATCATTGTGAAGTCTCGTTGCTTCCGCAGTAAAGCAGTCTGTACAGACAGCAGCCCTGATTCCCCTGATCTTATTTGCTGTAATAGAAATTCCGATACCTGTTCCACAGATCAGTATTCCCTTCTCACACTCTCCATCAAGAATGGCATGAGCAACCTTCTTTGCATATACCGGATAGTCTACGGAAGCCAGGCTGTCACAGCCATAATCTTTATACTCGATTCCCTTCTCATCCAGATATTTTTTAATCTCCAGTTTTAATTCATATCCTCCGTGATCACATCCTAAAGCTAACATACCTTTTCCTCCTGAAATTCATATTATTTTTTACTTATCCACCTGGATAATCTTATGTCCCGCAGCCTTCAGCAAACGGTTCATGATTGCCTGTCCCATTCTTGGCGTATAAAAGGCCTCTGAATATATGGATCTGACCGCACTCTGATCAAATTCCCGAAGCACTTCATACAAATGGTGCGCAATTGTTTCCTCTTCTCTTCTGCTTCCGATGCTTACTACCAGACCTTCCTTGTATCTGTCCTTCGTCTCATCCGTTGCAATAATGCCCACCAGCTCACCATGAGCTTTGGCCTCTGCAGCCAGTTCATTGATTTTTTTTACCACTGCCTCCTGACTGCCTTCTACAATAGCCAGATCTGCCTTCGGTGCATAATGGCGATACTTCATTCCAGGTGCCTTTGGACGAACCTTACTGTCCGATGCGATCAGACCTTTATCCATCCGGACATCGCCAAGAGTCTTCTGCAGCATCTCCAGTGAAATATACCCCGGGCGTAAAACAACCGGCACATCTTCTGTAAAATCAACGATTGTTGACTCAAGTCCGATTCCAACCTGGCCTCCGTCAATAATCATATCAATTTCCTCACCCAGATCCTCTATCACATGCTGTGCAGTGGTAGGGCTTGGCCTGCCCGAGGTATTTGCACTTGGGGCAGCCACGTAACCTCCTGCTGCTTTGATCATTTCCTGGGCAATCCTGTCACTGGGAAAACGAACAGCCACACTGTCCAGGCCGCCAGTAGTCTCCTTTGGCACCAGATCTGACTTTGAGAGTATCATGGTCAGAGGTCCCGGCCAGTATTTCTCAGCCAATATTCTGGCTTTCTCCGGTATCTCCCCTACGATGGGTGCCAGCTTATCAAACTCTGCAATGTGCACGATCAGCGGATTATCCGAAGGTCTTCCTTTTGCAGCATATATTTTCATGGATGCGTCTGGATTCAGTGCATTTCCTCCAAGTCCGTAGACCGTTTCTGTGGGAAATGCAACCAGACCGCCTTTTTTCAATATTTCTCCGGCACGACATATTGCATCCAGATCAAGATGCTCTGCTGTCATGGATACGACTTCTGCTTTCATTGTCCTTCTGCCTTCTTTTTTCATTAGATTTGATAGTTATATCACAAATATTGTACACGATTTTTATGGTTTCGTCTATGAAAAGATATTCTGACGTTACACTCTAACATTACATCCTAGTTCACCTTCAGAATATATGTGTCAGAATTTTCGGACTGGAATACCTTTTTCCCCAATCCTTCCAATATCTCTTCATTCAGATTTGTTCCATATTTTTCTTTTTCACAGGAACCAACAAAAATATAGGAAATATCATATTTATCCAGAAGCTCTTTCACCAGTTCCTTATCTGAAGAGGTATAGATTGTCTCAATCTCGGTCCTCTTGGTATTCAGATCATCTGTATCATTCCGCCACAGCCATTCATGAACATACCATCCCAGTACAGTGGGCAGCCCTGTCATTGCAGAAACTCTGTTATCATAGTCTTTATAACTGTCCCCTGGTGCCTCAAGAACCACCGTCGTTCCCTTCACATTGTTTTTCAGCCATCTGATCGCAGAAGCATCCTCCGGTACTCCGTTTTCCAAAAACGAAACCGCATTCAGCCCTTTATACCCTGAAACCTCCCACACATTCCCAAACCAGGAGGTTACACTTTTTCCAAAATATCCAAAGGTCCAGCACAAAAGCACCAGTCCAATCACAGAAAAAATCTTAAACACTTTTTTCTGTGCCAGAACCAGCATCCGTACAATCCCATATCCCATAGTCATGGCAAAGAGAATGTAAGCCTGGTAAGTAAGTTTAAACATAGTATTGGCTCTGGCATTTCCATTTTCATAAATATCCCTTACATAGACCAGTTCCGGTATCAAAATCAATCCCATAGCGCACAGCCCCATGATCACCGCAAATAAATCCGGCAGTGCCATTGCCCGCATCAGGCGATATACTCCCCTGTTCCTGCCGTCACGAAGCTTCTCCCACAGAATACATATGATCAGCAATACTGTAAGAAATATGGGAAGCCCCCATAATATCAGCAGCTGATGAATCAGAGAATGATGGGTTGCAATTCCTACCCCCTGGAACATGGTCTTGAATTTCATAGTAAAGGGAAGGATCACCACATAAGAAACCACAATCATCTCAACCGCCTGTACAATGGTAACAGTCAGGACTTTTTTCACCTTTCCTTCAAACTGAATAATATTGGTAAACAGGATCACTCCCCCTGCAACTACAAAATAAATGATAAAATCCCAATAATTTGTAAAATGGAACATTCCGATCAGTACACATACCAGCAAAATATGAGGAATAAAAAGCTGCCTTATCCAAAATTGCTTTCGGCTGATTTTCTCTATGACTGCTTTCCTGCTGCGGACATGTTTCATCCATGCATACAAAACTCCCACCAGCAGTAACACGAACATAATATTCACCACATGAGCATGGAGATCCCCCAGTACAAAAGAATAGCAGGGAAATTCATGAATGGTTTTGTCCTGTTCATTGACCGGATTATAACCGATATATCGGGTAGCATCCGGAAACCAGTAGCTGTCTGGTGTTTCGCCCTGAAGCTTCTGAATCCATGGTATTATTTTACAGTACACCACATAATGCATATTTCCGGCTATGGATACAGATAATCCTGCCAGAACTCCGGCCAAAGTGGGGATACATCGTTTTTTCCCTGTAAGCCTGTCCTTTAATCCATCAACAGTCATCTGATATACTAGCGAAAACGGAAGGGTAAATGCAAAAGCCGCCACAAAGGTCCGCATAAGATTATAAGTCAATTCCACCTTACTTCCCGTAAGCTTGGTAAGAAAAACAGCAAAATACTGACCTCCATAATAATAATTGATGGTTCCCTCAGAATACCAGAGATCTCTTGCCGGAAGAGTAGAACTGCGCATCATAGCCTCCATAAAGCCATAATCCATAAATTTCTCAGTTCCGTGAGCCTCCGGCCGGAATCCTGCTACATAAGTCCACAAAAGGAAGAATATAAAAAACAGAATTTCCTCTCTGAAAATCAAGGTTCCTCTGCCAGCCGGCAAACAATCTACTCCTTTTTTCATCTGATAAAAATACAGAAGAATGCACAAAATCCCGCACACTACAGATACGCCAATACAGGAAACAGTAGTAAACGGAAGCAGCTTCACAGCTACCAACAGCCAGGTAAGAAATCCGGTAACTGCAATAGCAAGAACCTTTGAAAAAATCCAACCCTTATCCTCAAATCCAGCAAAAAGTCTTCCTGTCACAGGCATAGCCAGCATTCCCATGAGAAAAGCCAGCATCCACCAGGTCCAGAAAGTCCACACATCCCCCTTCAGTAAATAGGCTGACAGTCCAGCCAGAGCTGCTGCCAGAAACACTCTGGGTACCACTTGTTTCATCTGTGTCTTCCTCCTCATTCTTAGTGTCACACTTATTCATCATCAATTGTTTTATAGATCCGGATTCTTCTATCCTCTGTCTCGTAGACCTTCTCGAAGGTTTGAGAGATCAAAGCTTCCTGACATTCTTTCTGTTCGAATTCCGATCCTTCTTCAAAAAGAATATACGTAATTTTTTCCTCTTTCACCACAGATCTCAACACACTCTCATCTGTAGCTGTATAAATTTCCACTGCCCTGTCAGCTCTGTAATTGGTATCGTATCCCGCTGACCAGGCATAATAAGGCCAGCCACAGTAAAGCATCACTCCTGACATAGTCACTTCATTCATACTGTATTCCGGAGTAAGTAAAAGATCCTGTTTTCCAAGATGATCTGCCAGCCACCGGGTCAGATCACTGTTCATATTCACAGTCACCCTGTGTCCTGTTCCGTTTCCCCTTAGAATAATAACAAAATCATAGATTCCTGTAGCAGTCAGGCAGACAGCTAAAAGAACTGCCAGAAGCTTTTTCCACAACTTTTTGCCCCAGAGACTACAGATTGCCCATGCCCAGAAAACGCTCAGAAATCCATATGCGATCACAATATATTTGTGGTTTACATTGATATCCGGTGTCATCAGCAGAACAAAAGCAAAGATTACCGGAAACAGAAAACCTGTAAGCATTGCTTTTTCTCTTCTTTTCATAAAGAATACCAGCAGGATCAGTCCCAGGAAAAAGATACCTCCCATCCAGAACAGATACTTCACCACTCCCCAGAAGTTTTTTTCCTCAGCCAGAAAACCCAGATAAAGTCTAGTATCCATGGCACTTCCCCGGATAAATATTTTTGTCTGGAGAAAAGAAAAGAATACTGCAGTACCTGCAGTAACCGCATAATCAACCTTTCCATCGGAGAAAATGGCAAATCCCAGTAAAATCAGTAATCCGCCAATCACCGCCGCTCCATTCCAGAACGCACTCAGCCCAAGCAGCAATCCCATAATTAAAGCCTTCTCCAGATTTCTGCTCTTCCAGGCCTGCAAAGACAAAATACGCTGTATAAACCATGAAAAACCTTTTTCCTTATGAGAGGTTCCTACTTCCAGCCAGTCCAGAAAAACATATATTACCAGAGTTACGATCAAAAGTCCAAATGCCAGGTGTCTCTGGTTCAGATACACATTAAAATTCCATAAACCCCAGTTTTCGTTTACAGTATAACCGATAAATGACGTATTCTCCTGCAAAGCTTCCAGCAGATCCCCTGTCTGAAGATGTTCCCACACATATCTGAAAAAAGCAGCTCCGCTTCTGAAAAAAAACAGAATGACAGTTACCGCTCCACAGCAAAACCGTCCGGTAATCCGAACAGCCAGCTGACTCAGCAGCATAAGAAAACCAAGAAGCGACCCAATACTGACAATATTATAGGCGAAATCCAGTCTGAGCCCCAGATACTCCAGATTTCCAGCCAGGAACTGAAACATAAAATGATATTTTACATCTGCCCCTCCATAATGGGGATACTGGGTGGGAAAATTATTTCCCAGAGAAAAAGATCTCATCATAGCTGTGTGTGGTGCATAATCTCCATAAACTGTCAGCCCCGAGTACAGCACTCCGTCCCTGATATAAAATACATAAAACATCATGTACGTAATAAAAACCAGCAATAATCCATATAAAATCAATTCTTTTCTGAAACGGCTCTTATCTTCCCATAACTTTCCTTCCAGAAAGGGATGATTTTTTTTCTTTTTGATCATCAAAATCACTGCCAGTATTACTGTCCCACTGACAAGCACGATCACATTTCCATATAGCAGTGGATTTTGAACACCACCCACTACACTGAAAAACCAGGCTACAATATAAACACTCCATGTCAGCAGTAAAATTCCTGTGCCAAAAGCTGCCGGAAGCTTAAGCCAGATCCTGTTTACTGATATCTTTTGTTCTTCTTTTTCAATAAGAAAGGCTGATGCCTCATAACCCAGCAGCATCGCCAAAATCAGGTATATTATTCCAAGCATAATGCCTTCTGTTATCCTTTCCTGTTTCTTTTCCAATCTCAAAAAGCTCAAATAATAGCAGTTACTTAATATTCGCTGTACTAGCTCTATCAGTATAACAAAAATAAATACACTTTAAAAGTAACTTCACATAAAAGAAACAATTTAAGTGCTTTTAAGGTATTTATCAATTCCCAGTGCCACTGCATAAGCAACCTTCTGCTGATATTCAGATGTCTGCAGCAGCTCTGCTTCCTCTGGATTGGTCAAAAAGCCACATTCTACAATATTCAAAACACTTTCGCTTCGTTTCAGAAGATAATAGGTACGGTTTCCTTTTGGAGCCCTGGGTCTTGTCACATCCAGACAGGTATTTAACGCATCCTGAATATAACCGGCCAGCTCCTTTCCCTGTATGGAATCCTCATAATAGAACACCTGGGGACCGTATACCTCAGGATCCTGATAGCTGTTCTGATGAATACTTACACATAAAAGAGGCTTATATTTTCCAATCAGCGCGATTCGCCTCTGAAGATCCTGGACTTTCTGATTTTTACAGTCATTGTCATACAACCCCTTATCTTCCTCCCTGGTCATTATCACATAATAGTCCTTTTCCTCAAGAACTTTTTTCAGCCTATTGGCGATTTCCAGATTGATTTCCTTTTCTTTTAATCCCCCAACCCCAATCATCCCGGGATCAGTTCCACCATGCCCTGCATCTACCAGTATCATTTTTCCGGGATCCCGGTTATGGTTTTTTCCGGACACCAGAGCAGCCTCCCGAGCCAGTATATAAACACCGATCAGAAACAAACAGATTAATACAAGCTTTGTCCCTCGCTTTTCCAAAAAATAAAATACCCCCTGCCATATTCACCTTAATATATGCCAGAGAGTATTTTACACATTCCTGTTTTTCCTTTGTATTATTTATTTACTGCAAATTATCTGTGATCACCTGCCAGATGCCGCTATTCTCAAATCCCAGCTTCCATGCAGCCACACCGGCCAGCTTATACTTGGATGCCAGTTTTACCTTGGCAGCAATAGACTCTGCATCCTCCAGCCATATCTGATAGGTGGAATTATCCTCCTCATAGGTTCCATAATTCTGAGAAGTATTCTTATCCCAGTAAGTCTCCACATTTTTCTCGGCAATCACCTGCTGAGCCTGATCCATGCCAATTGCCTCACTTGTAACAGCTCCACCTGTTGTTTTCCACAATCTTGTATAGAAAGGAACTGCGTTGATCACACGGTCTGCCGGTACTTCTTCCAGTGTATCCTGAATTCCCTGTTCTACCCATGGCAGTGATGCAACTGATCCTGCGTCAGATCCTGAATAATGTTCATCGTACCCCATAATAATTACATAATCCACAACTCTTCCCTGCTCAGCCCGGTCATAATGGCTGGTGAAATCCTCTGGAACAGGATTATCCACGGAAAGTACCAGATTATTTTTATGGCATTCAACAGACAGTTCTCTCAGAAATTCCAGAAAATGAATTCCCACATCCTCACTGAGTGACTCAAAATCCACATTAATGCCATCCAGCCCCACATTAACTGCAGCCTGTATCAGCTGAGTTATGAGATTCTGTCTGGATGCTGTATTTGACAGGGTTTCCATAGTACTTACATCCTGAGTAAAGTTATCGATCAGTCCCCATACCTTCAGACCTTTTTCATGTGCTTTGGCAACATAATCTGCACTTGCAATATTGGAAATATTTCCTGCTGTATCTGTCAGACAAAACCAGGTTGGTGAGATCACATTCACCCCTGTCATATTTGCAATGGCATCTTCCAGATATGCATTGGCATCTGTGGAAGTAACCTGATGCCATACCATATTCACAGGATCATCCATGGTAATATAAGTATATTCTTCACCCTGGAAATTGCGTTCAAAAGTAGTTTCTTCCACTTTTCCTACTTTCTTTTTCTCCACATATCCAATATATCCGTCATCTGTAGCAACCTGATCCCAATCCTCAAGTTCCTCCAGCAGGCGGAGCTTTGTTCCTTTTTTCACTTCTGTAAGAATACTGGATTTAATTCCGCCCCGATAACGAACAGCTATATTTTTCTCTGCTTTTACAGTTTTGATCTTATCAAACTGATACTGGATCGCAACCCGGTAAGGATCTTTATATATATATGCATCAATATCTGTATACTGCTGTACATATGACAGATTCAGATACACCCTGTCATCCCTTAGCCATACCTGGTCACCTGCCTCTGATGCAGCTGCTGCGGAAATTACTTCTGATGGTGTTGCATACAGGATCTGCTTGTTGGCAGCATCCCAGTAATATCTCTGATTCAAATATGTATTCACTACATCAAGAGGAAGATAAACTCTCTCCCCTGCTACCAGTGCCTTCGCATCCAGGAGCTCTGTTCCCAGAACCAATGCCGCTTCTCCATCCCCCAGTTCTCCGTAATATTCATTCAGATCCATTTTCTCTTTTGTGGGAATGCGTTTCATGATCACATGACTCAAAAGCCCGATCATTGCTACCAGAAAAATCAGAACAATCACTGCAATTGCGGGTTTTATTTTCTTATTCATGACTTTTTTCCTTTCGGTATAATTACTGATTACTATAGCATTATATCATATTTTATTATAAATGCATTACAAAAATCAACTTTTCATAATTTTTTAAGATTTACCTAAAATTTCCATTTGAATCATACTATCATGGGATATGTAAAGCGGACATTCGCAATCCGCTTCGCTACTTGCTCATGAACGCAGTCGCTTTGCGATCTGCGTTCAAAAACCGGCATCCAGATATTATTTCTGCTGCCGGTTTTCTTTATTGCCTTACTGATTAGTATGCTCTACCCCAGTAAACCATCTTCTTAGCCGGTTTTCCACAGCATACGCAGACATCACTTAAATGTTCCTGCTCAAATGGCATGCATCTGGATGTAGCCTGAACATCTTCTTTGATCTTGTCCTCACATGCGCGGTCACCGCACCACATAGCTTTTACAAAGCCTGGTTTATTAACGATTGTGTCCTTAAATGTCTCATAATCTGTAGCAACATAAGTATGAGCCTCTCTGTGGGCACGTGCACGTTCCAGCATATCCTTCTGAATCGTTTCCAGGATTTCCTGAACCTTCTCCACAAGCTCATCAAATGTAACTGTATATTTTTCTCTTGTATCACGACGACAGATGACAGCCTGGCCATTCTCAATGTCCTTAGGGCCACACTCAATACGGATCGGAATACCGCGCATTTCCTGCTCTGCGAACTTGAATCCCGGACTCTTATCTGTATCATCTACTTTTACGCGGACTCCTGCTGCCTTTAATGCTGCAAACATCTCGTCTGCCTTCTCCAGAACGCCTTCTTTTCTCTGCTGGATCGGAATGATCACTGCCTGTGTAGGAGCGATTCTCGGAGGCAGCACCAGACCACTGTTATCACCATGTACCATGATAATGGCACCGATCATACGTGTTGTCATTCCCCAGGATGTCTGATGTACATACTGAAGTTTGTTTTCTTTATCTGTATACTGGATGCCGAATGCTCTGGCAAATCCGTCACCAAAGTTATGGCTTGTACCGGACTGAAGAGCTTTTCCATCATGCATCAGAGATTCGATTGTGTAAGTAGCCTCTGCACCGGAGAATTTCTCTTTCTCTGTCTTCTGTCCCTTGATAACCGGGATAGCAAGTACTTCTTCACAGAAGTCTGCATAGAGGTTCAACATCTGAATTGTACGTTCTTCTGCTTCTTCAGCTGTAGCATGAGCTGTATGGCCTTCCTGCCATAAGAACTCACGTGAACGAAGGAACGGACGTGTTGTCTTTTCCCATCTTACTACTGAACACCACTGATTGTATACTTTTGGCAGATCTCTGTGAGACTGGATTTCTTTTGCATAGAAATCACAGAATAATGTCTCAGATGTCGGACGTACGCACAGACGCTCCTGAAGCGGATCCAGACCGCCATGAGTTACCCATGCAACTTCCGGTGCGAATCCTTCTACGTGATCTTTCTCTTTCTGAAGAAGAGATTCCGGGATAAAGATTGGCATGTATACGTTCTGTACACCTGTCTCTTTGAATCTTCTGTCCAGTTCATGCTGGATGTTCTCCCAGATTGCATATCCTGCAGGTTTGATTGCCATGCAGCCTTTAACGCTGGTATATCCGCACAGTTCAGCTTTCTTTACAACGTCGGTATACCACTGGGCGAAATCGTCTTCCATAGATGTGATGGCTTCTACCAGTTTCTTGTTGTTTGCCATGATTTTTCTCCTTTTTATGTGATTGTGTTGATCCTGTCAGGAACTTTATGCTACAGGAACTTCCGAAAAATCCCCGCATTTTCCTGCTGTTCCATTTTACAGGATATAGTCGCGGCGGAATGCGGACAAAAAAAGAAGCCCAGCATCCCTCACAAGGGACCGAAAGGCTTCGGCGGTACCACCCTAATTAGCACTGTGCCCAAATGCCTGCACACTGCTCGCTCTTCTTCCGATAACGCAGGAAAAAACGCCGTACTTCAATTGCACGGGGCTCCGAGGCCGGTTCCAT